>OIWQ01000552.1_pt1 | contig 49388 bp, 39 predicted proteins | sample 1587571 | NCBI WGS metagenome assembly OIWQ01 (sample SAMEA3888910, study PRJEB22519) | human gut metagenome | biome: human gut; feature: human-associated habitat; material: faeces | place: Denmark | collected 2010
TATGCACTGCACACAACCAGTTTTGAAGAGCAGCCAATTAGTGACAGAACCCTCACCAGGTTTAGAACAAGAGTTCTTTCTTACGAAACAGAGCATGATGTTGATCTTATTCATGAATGAGGGGTCAGGAGAGTTGAGAGTGTCGAGGGCACTTTTTTTATGTCAGTGGTCTGGTGCTTTCTCCCTGGATGATAACAGGAAGCGTTGTATAGCTTTGGATGAGAAGATCCGGGTTCTGAAGCTTACGGATCATCATGGAGCCTGCCTGCACACCGGTATCATAGACATTGATATCTACAATGGTAAGCTGTGGGTCGATGATGCTGGAATATGGGTAGACGTCAAAGGTGAGTATGGCAATGTCATCCGGGATGGAAAGCTGCCGGTCTTTGACTGCCTGGACGACACCTAATGCGAGGGTGTTATTTTCACATACAATAGCGCGAGGCGGTACAGGCTGTGTCAGCATGTCAGAAGTAACAGCATAAGTGTTCTGGCAACTGGAATCGGTATTTCCGATACGGGTAGCCGGAATGTGAAAGCCTCTGTCCAACATGCCTGCTATAAATCCTTTTTGACGCTGGGCAGAAATATAATCGGTTTTGCGCTCTCCGATAAAGGCAACATCTGTATAACCACAGGCTATCATGTGGGCAGCGGCATATTCACCGGCAAGGGCGTGGTTGGTATCTACCCAGCATAAGCAGCTTTCAAAACTCGGATGCCCAATGATAATGTGTGGAAAGCCTGCATCCAGAATAAGATTTGCAATTTCTTTATTAATGGCAGAGCCGTGGATGATAAGACCATCGGAGGAACGGCTTTTGATAACTTCGCTGACTTTTTCTCCGGGATAGTGCTCTTCAGAAGTGTTGACAAGCGTTAGGGAATAGTTGTTTTCGGACAAGGTATGGTGTACGCCGCACATAATGTCAAACATATGCGGATTCCGATAAGCAGTATCTTTCTCCAGATTGGTAAGATAGACAATATTGGAAGTAGCACCTTTTGCAAAGCTTACAGCCCGGGAGTTAGGGGTATAATGAAGCTTTTCAATTGCTGCATGAACCTTTTCCACAGTGGCTGGGGATATGGTGGTCCAGTGATTTAAAACTTTAGAAACAGTGGATTTGGAAACACCGGCTTCATTGGCAACATCATTGATGGTAACAGACATAAAATACCTCCTAAAAAAATGTATAAATTTACAAATACAATATAGCGGTTTCCTAACAAAGTCAATCGTTTTTGACAAATAAACGTTGTAAACAATGGGAAAAAGTGATAGATATAGACTTAGCAAGAGGAACAAATTGCATGAAAAAAAGAAAATAAAGAAAACGGTTTCCTAAAGAAACCGGAAAACGGAGGTATTTTTATGAAGAAAAGGGTGTTGAGTCTGTTGCTCTGTACTGCAATGACAATCGGCGCATTATCCGGTTGTGGAAAAGATGCAGGAAAAGACGAAGGAAAGACTACAGAAGTACTTGGAAATGATGCAGGGGATGAAATGACAGAAGTAAAAATCTGGCACGATGGGGATGAGAATATCATGCAGACCATTGCAGATTGTGCGAATGAGAAACTGGCAGAGGATAATATCAAGGTTACCTTTGAAAAGAAGAGTGGTCTGACCGACCAGCTTCAGTTATATGGAAATGATGAATCCAACGGACCGGATATGTACCTTTATGCACATGATTCATTGGGAACATTTGCAGAAATGGGAATTTTAGCTCCGATTACGGATGTTATCAGTGAGGATGTAATGGCAGATCTATTACCAATGACCGTAGAAGCAGGTAATTATAAGGATACCCAGTACCTGCTGCCGGTTTATTATGAGACATTGCTCTTTATGTATAATAAGGCAAAATGGGAAGGTGATGTGCCGGAAACAACAGATGAACTGTATGATTATATGGTAGCACATACCGATGTGGATGCAGGAACTTATGCACTGGTAAATCAGCATTCTACCGCATACAATGTGGCACCGGTGATCAATGGTTTTGGTGGATATATTATTGATAAAGATGCAGATCCTGGATTAAATAAACAGGAAACCAAGGATGCTATCGCGTACAATCAGAAATTTGCAGCATTGGAGGCAGATGGAGATTACAACACAGTAACTGCATTATTCAATGAAGGCCAGGCAGCAGCAATCATCGGTGGACCATGGCTGGTATCCGGAATCAAGGCAGCGGGCATTGACCTTGGTATTAAATCCTTAGCGGATTTTAAACTTCCGAATGGAAACGGACTGGCACCATATTCTGGTGTACAGAGCATTGGTATCTTAAAATATGCAGCAGAAAATAAGAAAGAAGCAATTGCAAAAGCATTAGAGACAATTGCAAGCCCGGAAGTAGGTATTGCACTGGCGAATAAATCAAACTGTGCACCGGCAAACAGCAAAGCATATGATGATGCAGATGTTGCTGCAAATGAGATGATTATGGCAATGAAAGCAACGGCAGAAACTGCACAGCCTATGCCAAACATTCCGCAGATGAGCGTTATGTGGGGACCGGCAGAAGCATTTTTGGCGGCAGTCAACAAATCCGGGGAAGATATTGACACTGCAGCAGAAACTTATCAGCAGGAGGCATTGGATGCCATTGCTGATATGCAGTAAGAAGGAGTTTATTTAGAAGCAATAAAGAGGAAAATCAGGAAGAGAAGTGTGTATATGAAGATCAAACGGAAATTAACACCATGGCTTTACAGTATGCCGGCGCTGATATTGATTGGAATGGTTATTGTATTCCCAATTATTTATACGGGTTATATATCACTGACCAATATGAATCTTTTTCACTGGTCAAATTATGAATTTATCGGACTATCCAACTATAGCAGGGCATTATTAAAGGCAGACTCCGGTTTCCTTGGAGCACTGTTTACAACATTACTTTGGACTTCATTAAATATGGTGATACAGGTAGTTGTGGCATATTTTATTGCATTGGGATTTCAAGGAGAAGATTTCAAGGGAAAACGTGTATACAAGACCCTTTTGATGTTTCCGTGGGCAATGCCTGCATATGTGTCCATTCTTTTGTGGAGAGTAGGCATTTATAACACAGAGTTTGGTCTTCTGAATAAGATTCTGGTGGCACTTGGCTTTGGAAAGGTAAATTTCCTTTCCACCAATGTGCCGGCATTTCTCTCCTGTATGACCTTAAACCTGTGGATGGCATTGCCGTTTATGATTATGATGATAGACGGTGCACTGTCCAGCATTGACCGCAGCTATTATGAAAGCGCAGAACTGGATGGAGCAGGTTTCTGGTCAAAGAACATCCATATTACCGTTCCGGCAATGAAAGGAATTATTGCACCGGCGGTTATTATGACGACATTTACCACATTTAAGCAGTTTGATATCGTATATCTTCTTACGATGCAGAAGGGAGCATATTCAGGAGCAACCTTACAAACCGTAATTACCTATGCACAGCAGAATGCGTTTGTTTCAAATAACTATGGGCTGTCCTCTGCGGTATCCATGATTATCTTTTTCCTCATCATGGTATTTTCGCTGTTTACCAATCGAGGGGTAAAGGAGGAAAATTATGACTAAGAAAAAGAGAAAACAGATTTTACAGCGTAGTGGATTACATATTTTTTATATTATACTGTGTCTGCTGGCACTGGTGCCGATTTTATATGCGTTGAATCTTTCCTTTGAAAGGGGAAGTGGAGCATTGTCCTCTGGATTATCTTTGTTTCCAAAGGAATTTACACTGGATAATTATAAAAATATACTGACGCAGAAGCCGTTTTTGCGGTGGTTTTATAACTCTGCCGTATTAAGCTTCTTTACAATGGTCATTGCTATCGGATTTGCCATGGTGTCATCTTATGCATTTTCAAGATACCGTTTTAAAGGAAGAAATGGCATTTTAAAATTACTGCTTCTCTTAAATGCATTCCCACAGATCCTGTCCATGTTTGCATTATTCCGTCTTTTAAAACAGATGAATATGCTGGACACGAAACTGGGACTGGTGATTATTTATGCGGGAAGCATGTGCATCTTCTCTATCTGGAATATGAAGGGGTATTTTGATACCATTCCGGTAGAAATTGAAGAAGCATCGAAAATTGACGGTGCATCGGATTTCCAGCTGCTGTGGAAGGTAGTAATGCCGCTGGCTCGTCCGGCAATCATTGTAACTTCTGTGATGGTACTTATTTTTGTATGGAATGAATATCTGTTTTCCACAACATTTCTACTGAATGAAAACAGTTATACACTGGCAGGTGGATTATATCAGTTACAGTCCAGCGATTACACCAGAAGCTGGGGAATGTTTTCCGCAGCCGCTATCCTGGTATCTGTTCCAGTGCTGATTATTTTCTTCTGTATACAAAAGTATATGGTATCCGGTCTTACTGCAGGTGGTGTGAAAGGATAGAAATAAAATGGAAAAAGAAGCAATTTTGCATATTCCACTGTCACAATTTGCCTTTGCAGAAAAAGAAGACCGGCTGGTAATAAGAATCCGTTGTAAAAAGGACGATTTAAAACGGTGCGTGCTGTATTGGGGAGACCGGGTGGCGATGGAAGAGCCACTTCCGGTGAAACAAAGTGAAATGGAACATGTGGCATCCGATATGCTTTATGATTATTATGAAGTTAAGATTACATCTCCGTATACCAGGGTATGCTATTATTTCCGGTTAGAGGACGATACAGAAAGCCTTTATTATTATGGAAGAGGGTTTGCAGAGAAACTGTCCTGTGGCAGGGCAGAATATTTTCAGTTTCCATATATTCGAAGAGAGGATATTTTAGATATCCCGGAGTGGGCAGAAGACATTGTTATGTATCATATTTTCCCGGACAGTTTTGCAAATGACAGACGGGAACTGAAGGAAAAAGCGACAAGGCATATGCTTTTGCCGGATAAAAAAAGCGACAGCAATGGAAAAATTTTACCGGACCGGATTTGCAAGAATCATCTGGGTGGTACACTGAAAGGAATTTGTGAAAACCTTGACTATATCGAAAAGCTTGGAATTAACTGCATTTATCTGAATCCGATTTTTGAAGCGGCGTCTTATCATAAATATGATACCATTGATTATTTTGAAATCGACCCCTGTCTTGGAAATAAAGTGGATTTAAAAGAACTGGTGCAGCAGTGCCACAAGAGAGGAATCCGTGTTATTTTAGATGGTGTATTTAATCATTGTGGAGCAGATTTCTTTGCATTCCGGGATGTGCGGCAGAAGGGAAAAGCATCAAAATATTATAACTGGTTTTATTATCTGCCGGAAACGATACAGTACGCTGATCCGCCGGATTATGAGGCGTTTGCCTATGTAAAGGAAATGCCAAAGCTTAATACCGGAAATCCTGAAGTGGTGGAGTACCTTTGCAATGTTGGAACTTACTGGATTCGGGAAGCAGACATTGACGGCTGGCGCTTGGATGTGGCAAATGAAATCAATCATGAATTCTGGAGAACCTTCCGTCATGCGGTGAGAGCAGTAAAAGAGGATTTATTTCTAATAGGCGAAATCTGGGAAGAAGCAGGCATCTGGCTTCAGGGAGACCAGTTTGATTCTACGATGAATTATACTTTTTCTTATCTGTGCCGGGATTTTTTTGGAAAGGGAGAACTTTCGGTCAGTGAATTTGATGCCCAGATGCAGCAGATGATTTACCGCTACCCATGGCAGGTGAGTCTGGCACAGATGAATTTTCTGGATTCCCATGATATTCCGAGATTTTTAAGCTATTGTAATGGAAATAGAAAGAGAATGGAGCTGGCATTTTTCTATCTCTTTATGGGAGTGGGCGTGCCATCGGTATTCTATGGGGATGAAGTGTATATCGAGGGAATGAAAGAGCTGGAGTATCGGGCAGCCATGGACTGGCAGGCAGTAATGGAGCAGCAGATAGAAAACAACAGATTACAGGGAAATCTGGCAGAGAAGTTCAGCTGCTGGATTGTACTCCGAAAAGAGCATGTGGCGTTACGCAAGGGCAATTACCGGACAATTTACTGCAATGATATTACAGGAGCATATGTATTTTCGCGTAGTTTTGGGGATGACAAAGTCCTGATATTTTTAAATACCGGCACCGGCAGTGTGACACTGACATCAGTGGAAGTTCCACAGTTGCAGAAAGAAAAGATAATTCTTTCTTCCTATGAGGGAAAACTTTTGGCTGTTTTGTAAAAACAAAAGATATTTCTATAAATAGTATCGTTCTTTAAAAAAGATAAGAGACATCTTTACATACGTGTGCTATACTTTGGAAAAGAATACATGAAAGACAAATGGGGAATAGAAGTAACGGATGAAAAAAGTATACTTTTCAAAAGAAATCAGCCCGGAGAAGGTATTAGAGATGTATCAGCTTCTCGGGAAGAAGCTGGACGGCAAAGTGGCGATCAAGCTTCACTCCGGTGAGGCGGGGAACCAGAATTTTTTAAAACCGGAATTCTGGAAGCCGGTCATTGATTACGTTGGCGGTACCGTTGTGGAATGCAACACTGCATACGAAGGCGAGCGTAATACAACCGCCAAGCACAAAAAGACGCTGGAGGCACATGGATGGAGCCGGTACTTTAAAGTCGATCTTCTGGATGCGGAGGGACCGGATCTGGAGCTTGCGATCCCGAACGGCAAAGTCATTCAGAAGAACTTTGTAGGAAAAGACCTTGCGGATTATGATTCGCTTCTGGTTCTCTCCCATTTCAAGGGACATCCGATGGGAGGATACGGCGGAGCGCTCAAACAGCTTTCGATCGGCATTGCATCTTCCGCCGGCAAGGCATATATTCATGGTGCAGGAAAGCCGGAAGATATCTGGACGGCAGACCACGACTCTTTCCTGGAGTCTATGGCGGATGCGGCATCTTCCGTTGTCGATTACTTTAAGGGGAATGCAGTTTACGTCAATGTCATGAAAAATATGTCGGTTGACTGTGACTGCTGTGCAGTGGCGGAGGATCCGTGCATGGAGGATATGGGTATCCTGATTTCGACAGATCCGATTGCAATTGATCAGGCATGTCTTGATCTGGTCTATGCGAGTGACGATCCGGGCAGAGATCATCTGCTCGAGCGAATCGAATCCAGACATGGCGTACACACCATCGAGGCGGCCGCAGCCTTAGGTTTCGGAACCCGCGAGTACGAACTGATCACGGTTGCCTAGACCGGGAATCAGCGAGGTGACGAGGCAGATATGGCTTCATTAAAAAAAGATACCGCATACTATCACCTTCCGGGGCTGTTTGAATTTTATGAATTGTATCGCGTGTTTCTGCCGCTGTTCTATGAGCACAGGGAATATTTTTACGACTGGTGCGACATCGGATCGATCTATGGCGCACCGGCGGACTGTCTCTGGGGCGGAGGCCGCGTCGGGTTCGGAGATCATGACCCCGCGGAGGTGCTGGCGTTGCTGCGGGAGTACGGAATTTCTGCCCGGCTCACCTTCAGCAACTCTCTGCTTCGGGAGGAGCATCTTTCGGATCGGAAATGTAATGCTCTGTGCGTCCTGTTTGAGGAAGGTGGGGATCAAAGAAACGGTGTGATCGTTCACTCGGATCTGTTGCTGGCGTATTTAAAGCAGCAGTATCCGGGGTTCTATTTTGTTTCCTCGACCACCAAGGTTCTGACGGATTTTGAGGATCTTCGCGCGGAGATCGACCGGGAGGATTTCCGCTATGTCGTGCCGGATTTCCGGCTGAATAAGGCGTTTGCGCAATGGGATACGCTGACCGGATGGCAGAGGGACAAAGTGGAATTTCTGTGCAATGAATGCTGCTGGTTTGGCTGCAGGGACAGGAAGCGCTGTTACGAAGCCGTCAGTCGCAAAAATCTCGGAGAAAGCGGCGGGGAGCATCACTGCGCGGCTCCGGATGCAGAGGGCGGCTATCTGTTTTCCAAAGCGATGGCTAATCCGGGATTTATCGGTACGGACGCCATAAAAAATGTCTACCTGCCCATGGGATTTTCCCAGTTCAAGATCGAGGGGCGGGGACTTGGCAGTGCGCTGATTCTGGAGTTCCTTCTCTACTATATGACGAAACCCGGGTATCAGCTGCATGTCAGGGAAAAAATTTATCTGGACAATATGCTGGATCTGTTCTGAGCGGCAGCAATGGGCGGCAGGCGGGAAATGGCACTGTTTTTCAAAAAAACAGTGCTTTTTTTGCGGGAAGATGTTAAGATGATCAGATAAACACACAAGAGATCTTATAGAAGGAAAAGAACGTATGAAGTTAGCAGAATTTAAGGAAAAATATATCGGGGACCGGGCGTTTTATAAAAGATATTTATATCTGGCGCTGCCCATGATTGTACAGAATGCGATCACGAATCTCGTCAGCTTTCTGGATAACATCATGGTGGGACAGCTCGGCACGGAGCAGATGTCCGGGGTTGCCATCGTGAACCAGCTCATTTTTGTATACAATCTGGCGATTTTCGGCGCGGTTTCGGCAGCCAGTATTTTCGGGGCGCAGTATTACGGCAAGAGGAATCACAAGGGACATATGTATTCCTTCCGCTTTAAGTTATATGCGGCGCTGCTTGTGACGGGGCTTACCATTCTGCTGTTTCTAACATGCGGGGACAATCTGATCTCGCTTTATCTGACGGATACCGCTGGAGACGGGGCGACGGATGTGGCGCTTGGGTATGGACTGCAGTATCTTGGGATCATGGTAGTGGGACTGGTTCCGTTTGCGGTCAACCAGGCGTATGCGACGAATATCAAGGAGACGGGACAGACGATGGTGCCGATGGTTGCGAGCTTTGTTGCTGTGGGAAGCAATGCGCTGTTAGATTATCTTCTGATCTTCGGAATCGGACCGTTCCCGGAGCTTGGTGTTGCCGGCGCCGCGCTTGCGACGGTGATTGCACGCTACATTGAGGCGTTCATCATTATTGTCTGGGCGCACAGCCATACCGGACAGAACCTGTATTTAAAGGGCGCCTATACCGGATTTGGCATTCCGGGAGAGGAATTGAAGGCGATTATCGTGAAGGGATTTCCGCTGATGCTCAACGAGGTTCTGTGGGCGGCGGGTATGACGGCGGTCACACAGTGCTACTCCGTCCGCGGACTGGAAGTCGTGGCGGGACTGAATATCGCGACGACAATCACAAACCTGTTCAACATCATCTATCTGCAGCTTGGTTCCTGCATCAGTATCGTGGTCGGACAGTATCTGGGCGCCGGCGAGCTGGAAGAAGCAAAGGACGCAGACAACAAGATGATCGTGTTCAGTGTGTTCTGCTGCGTGATCATGGCAGGTCTTATGCTGGTGGTCGGAGGATTTTTCCCGCAGATCTACAATACAACGGAGGAGATCAAGGCGCTTGCGACAAGCTTCATCGCCGTATCGGCGATGATCATGCCGTTCTGTTCGTTCAGCCATGCGTCGTACTTTACGCTGCGATCGGGCGGAAAAACGATGGTTACGTTCCTGTTTGACTCTGTTTTCACGTGGATCGTTGTCGTGCCGGCCGCGTTTGTACTGGCACGTTTTACAGGACTTGGCATTGTGAGCGTGTACTTTCTGGTGCAGGCGACCGAGCTGATTAAGGTGGCGATCGGATACCGCATGGTGCGGAGCAATGTATGGCTGGTGCAGATGGTGTAGCTGCCCGGGCGGAGAAAAAATCCGCGCAGAAAAGCAGTGAAAAAATAACGGGAGCAGGTGAGACAGGATTTATGCCGGATATTATTATTGTAGAAGATAACAGGGAAATAGGTACGCTTTTATGTGATTTCCTCAGAAAAGAAAATTATACGGTCAGCCTTGCAGACACGGGAGAAAAGGCGCTTGATATTTTTGAACGGTACGGTGCTAATCTGCTGGTGCTCGACATCGGTCTGCCGGGAGTGGACGGTTTTTCTGTGTGCGCAAAGATCCGGGAGAACTCGAATACGCACATCCTGATTGCCAGTGCCAGAACGGATAAGGAGAGCACATTAAAAGGGTTGCAGATCGGCGCGGACGACTATATCAGCAAACCCTACGATATTGATATTCTGCTTGCGAAGATCAACGGGATTTTTAAGCGGAAATATGCACTGGATGAAATCGTCTGCGACCATCTGCGGTTAAACAGTGTTACACAGACACTTACGGTCGATGGCATGCCGGTCAATGTCACAGAAAAAGAGTTTCAGCTGTTAAAGCTTTTGATAGAAAACAGGGGAACCACGTTGAAGAAGGAATATCTGTTCAACCGTATCTGGGGCAGCGACAGTGAGTCTGAGATGCAGACGCTTACTGTCCATATCAAATGGCTGCGGGAGAAAATCGAGCAGGATCCGAAAAATCCAAAACATATTATTACGGTCTGGGGGACAGGATACCGGTATGAAGTATTATAAAAAATTGGCGGCGGGGGTTCTTGGCATAGAACTTTTTTTCATCATGGCGGCGAATGTGTTCTATTATATGGCAGCAGTGACCCGGGAACCGCGTATTGAGAGAGCGCAGGAAAAAACAGATACCATCTATAAAATTATTTACACACAAACAGACTACGGAACATGGATTTTCATGGATATCGTCCTGGGAATCATGTTTTTGTTGTCTGTTTTTTTCGTATGTTACGTTGGAGAGAAAGTGATAAGACCGTTTCAGAATATGCAGAATCTGACGGAGGAACTGGCAAAAGGAAACCTTTCTACGCCAATCAAGGCAGAGAAAAGCAGATTCTTCGGCAGGTTCCTCTGGGGAATGGATATGCTGCGGGATACGTTAGAGAGCAACAGGAAGAAAGAACTGGAGCTGCAAAAAGAGAAAAAGACCCTTGTTTTATCGCTGACGCATGATATTAACACTCCGCTGTCCGCCATCCGCCTGTACACAAGGGCTTTGGCGGAAGGTTTGTATACAGAGGAAGATAAACGTATGGAAGCATATCGGGGAATTGAGAAGAATGTAACAGATATTGAGGAATATGTGAATGAGATTACCGTTGCGTCAAGGGAGGATTTCCTTTATCTGACCGTAAATCTGACGGAAGTGTATCTGTCAGATGTGATAGAAGCAATCAGGAAACTTTATATGGATAAATTCGGCAGTCTGCATACGGTATTTGAGATGGAACCCTATACGGACTGTCTGCTAAAAGGTGATGCAGACCGATTGATCGAAGTGATGCAGAATCTTTTGGAGAATGCATTGAAATACGGAGACGGGAAAAGGATTATTGTTTCTTTTTCGGAGGAAGAGGACTGCCGGCTGATTACAGTCACAAATTCCGGCTGTACATTAAAACAGGAGGAACTTGTGAATATATTTGATTCATTTTACCGCGGAAGTAATGTTGAAGCGGCAAATGGTTCCGGGCTTGGACTGTATATCAGCAGACAGCTGATGCATAAGATGGATGGCGAAGTGTATGCAGAGATCAAAGACGATGATTTCTGTGCGACGGTAGTTGTGCGGAAGGCATAACGACATTTAAGGATTGTTTAATAAATTCTCCTGTAAGATGAGTACATCAAATAAAGGTGAGGAAAACAAGGAGGAAAATCCTCTGCTCACCAGAGGGTTCGCATTTTCCTTCGGAAAACAAGGAGGATTAGATGTTTTTTCGTATTTTGAAGAAAGACTTAAAAAGAAAAAAGGCGATGAATGCCGTTATGCTTTCCTTTATTCTGCTGGCGACAATGTTTGTGGCGAGCGGAATCAGCAATGTCGTTTCTGTCACGAACGGAATCGACTCTTATCTGGATAAGGCGGGCATCGGAGATTATGTTGTAATCTCTATGGGAACGGACAGCGGGGCGGCACTGGATGAGATGCTGCGTACGGAGGAGAAGGTCATAGAATACCGCACGGAGCCGGTTGTCTGGGGCGACAAATCCAATCTCAAGGATGTGGACGGAAAAGAACTGGAGGCTAAGAACTCGGTGGTCTACCAGGCCATAGAAGACAGCCGGCTCAAATTTTTTGACAAAAACAATGAGCGGATTACGAAGATTGAACCGGGACATGCCTATGCAACCGGAGATTTTATGGAAAAGAATCACCTGAAGCCGGGCGATCAGATTACCATCACGCATCATAGCGTATCGTTTTCTGTGACGTTAGACGGCATGGCAAAGGATGCGCTGCTCGGATCCAGCATGATGGGAAACAGCCGTTTTCTGTTTAGCAAAGCGGAGATTGAGCAGCTGCTTTCCGATGACAGTATCCGCAATGGATATCAGGGTCAGATCTGTTACATTGATCTGGCAGATGATACCTCACTGTCTGATATTGCATCCCTGATAGCCGGGGTTCCGGAGATTATGTTTTCCGGAACGCGTTCCATGACAAAAATGTGTTACGTCCTGGATATGATCGTGGCATTCACGATGTTAGTCCTTAGTATCTGTCTGATTCTGGTATCCTTTGTGGTGCTGAAATTCTCCATTACATTTACGATTTCGGAGGAATTCCGTGAAATCGGAGTGATGAAGGCAATCGGAATCAGCAGCTTCAAGATTCGCAGTCTGTATCTGGCAAAATATCTGATGCTGGCAGTGGCAGGAGCCGTTGTGGGGCTTTTGCTCAGTATTCCGTTTTCTAATCTGCTGCTGCGGTCAGTCAGCAACAACATCGTGCTTGAAGCGGACAATCATTTTGGACTTTCTGTGCTTGGAGCGGTTCTGGTCATTGTTGTGATTCTTCTTTTTGCATTCCGGTGTACCGGCCTGGTGAAGAAGTCTTCCCCTATCGATGCAATCCGCTCCGGTCAGACAGGGGAGCGTTACAAGAAAAAATCGTCTGTCCGGCTGGGGAAAAGTCATGGAAGCACGAGTATGTTTCTGGCAGTCAATGATGTGCTTAGTGCGCCGCGGCGGTATGCAACGATTGTGATTACATTTTTTATCTGTACCCTGTTTGTGCTGGTGTTTGTCAATCTCATCTCAACAATGCGGAGTGACACATGTATCACGACATTCGGATCCCGGAGTGATCTGTATTATACCGATCTGGCGGAAGCGATGAGCAGTATGAATCCGAACGGGTTAGAGCGGGTCGAGAACTATCTCAGGGATACGGAAAATCTGCTGGAAGCGAATGGAATGCCGGCAAAGATGTGTGTGGAGGCGCAGTACAAATATAAGGTGAGTGTGGATGGAAACGATTATTCTATCGTCTGCGAGCAGGGAATTGATGTCGGTGCGGCAGATTATGAATACACGGAAGGTATTGTCCCACAGAGCAGGAACGAGATTGCGATCACACCGACGATTTCAAAACTGACGGGGGCAAAAATGGGAGATACGGTAACAATTGATTTTGGAACCGAAACGCTGGATTGTATTGTAGTGGCATACTTCCAGAGTATGAATCAGCTTGGAGCCGTGATACGGCTTCATGAGGATGCACCGACGGATTTTTCCTATATTGCAAGTCTGATGTCCTATCAGATTAACTTTACCGATCATCCGTCTGCAAAAGAGGTTGAGATCCGCAAGGATAAGATAAAACAGCTTTTTGATAATGATAAGGTAATGAATGCCGCAGAATACTGTGATGACTGTATGGGAGCGGCGTCAACGATAGAATCCGTACAGTATCTTCTGCTTGGGATTACACTCATTGTGGTGCTGCTGGTGTGTATTCTGATGGAACAGTCATTTCTTGCAGATGAGAGAAGCCAGATTGCAATTTTAAAGGCGATTGGCTTTTCAAATAGCAGAGTGATAAGATGGCATGTGATCCGGTTTGGCATAGTCACGCTTGCGGCGGTATTTCTGGCGGGAATCTGCTCCATTCCTGCAACGTATCTGATTGGAAATCCGATTTTTGGCATGATGGGGGCGGTAGAGGTTTCTTATGTCATCAACACGTGGAAGATTTTCCTGTTGTATCCGGGAATCATTTTCCTTATGACGCTTCTGGCATCGGGAATCACGGCATTGCAGATCCGGACAATTAAGAGCAGCGATACTGCAAATATAGAGTAAAAATAAAATGGAGGAACATCATATGGCAGCATTACTTTGTGCAAAGGATCTTTGCAAAACATATGTAATTGATAAAAGGCAGAATAACGTATTAAAAAATGTAAATCTTGAGGTAAATGAGGGGGAGATGGTGGCGATCATGGGACCGTCCGGCTCCGGAAAATCTACACTTTTGTATGCCATTTCGGGCATGGACCGGGCAACGAGCGGACAGGTGCTCTTTGAGGGGCAGGATCTGACGAAGCTTGGAGAAAAAGATCTGGCAAAGCTCCGTCTGGATGAAATGGGATTCATTTTTCAACAGATGTATATGATGAAGAATCTGACGATTCTGGATAACATCGTGCTCCCGGCAGTGGAAAGCAGGAAATCAAAGGAGAGCAGGGAAGAGAAGCAGGCAAGAGGCGAGCAGCTGATGCGTAAGCTCGGAATTATCGAAATTGCAGATAATGATATGAACGAGGTGTCCGGCGGACAGCTTCAGCGGGCATGTATATGCAGAAGTATGATGAACCGCCCCAGACTGTTGTTTGCGGATGAGCCGACAGGTGCATTGAACCGCACATCCTCCAATGAGGTTATGGATGAACTTGTGAAGTTAAACGGCGAGGGGACAACGATTGTCATGGTGACGCATGATGCGAAAGTTGCCGCAAAATGCGGCAGAGTCCTCTTTATCGTAGACGGCAATATCAAAGGGGAGTATACCAATTTGAAAAATATTACCGACGAAAAGGAACGGGAAAGAGGACTGAATAACTGGCTGCTGGATCTGGGATGGTAGCAGATTCCTTTTAAAAGTGTGTTACCGCTCCGCCACCAGACCGATTGAAAATCTGGACAAACGATTGACGTTCGACGGTTTTCGGGCGTGGTATCTGGAGCGGGCAGGACTTTTAGGGGAATAGTGTGGAAAGCGGAAATTTTAACAGGAGGTTGAGTTTACATGAAATATGCAGGTATGCCGAGGGGCATGTGGATGATTTGCACAAATCTTTTCAAAGAAATCTCACAGAGGTTTTGAAGTATGATGAAGAGGAAAGCAGGAAAATTACTGCTTTAGCAAAGAAAAAGTACAGAGAACTTATAGAGAGACTTATTGTGACTGCGGCTATAAGAAAAAGTAGACCGTTTATTTAGGGGATTTTTATGATGTCACGATTAAAAAGTGCCTCTGGCACACTGCCTGCGTAGAGAATGGCTGTGCAGAGCTGTGCCGCCTGTTTTGCGATGTTGACGACGTGACATACGCCCCGTAGATTTCTCACAGACTGTATAGTAGAAATAGTGCAATTTTTGTATGATATTATACAAGAAATATATGCAAATATATCGTATTATTGATAATATAGATTACGTTAGCGTATAAGGAGCATCTGAGGAGAAAATATGGCAGCTGAAAGAAAAACATTGACACAGCTATTTGTGCCAATATGTGTAGAGACTTTATTTTATATGCTTTCAGGCATGGTTGATACACTTATGTTATCATCTGTAAGTGACCAGGCTGTGGGAGCTGTTGGAACAGCAAATACATATATAGGCGTTTTTATCATCATGTTCGGCGTAATATCATCAGGTATGGTAGCGGTTATGTCACAAAATATCGGAGCGGGAAGACCTGGAGTTGCATATCAGGCCAGACAGCTTGGACTGATGTTTAATGCAGTGATGGGCATCCTGATGTCTGTTATTCTTGCTGTTTTTTCTGGTGGAATACTTAGAATAGTAAGTATTGCCCCGGCTTTGTTTGAACCGGCGGAAACATATCTTAAAATTGTTGGAGGCGCATGTTTTTTAAATGCACTGATTCCTATTTATTCCAGTTATCTGAGAGTGTTTGGATATACAAAGCACTCACTGATAGGAACGGTTGTTGGAAATCTCATTAATATAATACTTAATTCGGTATTTTTGTTTGTGTTTAACTGGGGAGTAATGGGAGTTGCCGCTGCCACAGTTATTTCAAGGGTTGTAAATCTACTGATTGTAGCAGGCATGGGCGCGGTACTTATAAAAGCAAAGCAGAGCCCGGAGCGAATTCCGTCCCGGAAGATACTTGCGCAGATCGTTAAGATAGGTTTTCCTTCTGCATTAGAAACAGCGCTTTATAATGTGGCAATGACACTGATAGTACGATTTATGAATCAGATGGATGCGGATGGAATGAATGTTACAGCACGTTCGTATACTATGCAGATAGCAAATTTCTCGTACTGTATAGGAGCTGCACTTGCACAGGCCAATGCTATTATGACTGGCTGGAGAATTGGGGCAAAGGAGTTTGAAGAATGTGACAGGGGGACACGAAAAGCTGTGATATATGGTCTTATAACAGCAACGTGCTTCTCTGCGGCATTTGCAATGTCCGGACATTTTATCATTCATATATTTACGGATGACACACAAATGATAAATCTTGTGGTAAAGCTGTTGATAGTAGATATATTTCTTGAGTTTGGAAGGGTGACAAATCTTGTATATGGACAGGCGTTAAAAACCAGTGGAGATGCAATTTTCCCGGTTATTATGGGTGCGATATTTATGTACCTGTTTGCAGTTGGCGGAACGTATTTTCTTGGAATACATATGGGACTTCAGGCTGTAGGAGCATATATTGCCATGGCAGCGGATGAGTGTGCGAGAGCTGTTGGAATGGTGTTTAGATGGAAAAGCGGAAAATGGAAAAGTAAGAGTCTTGTAGAACTGTAGGAGAGAATATGTACTTTGAATTGAAGGAAAACAAACCACATGGCACAAAGGACGATCCATTTAGCACATATCATATAGAGAATGCGGGGCGCTCATTTCAGATACCGGTGCATTGGCATGATGAATTTGAAATTATATATGTAAGAAGCGGTTTTCTGACGGTAAGTATATCCGGAGAGAGCTATATTGGAAAAACAGGAGAAGCGTTTGTGGTGTCGCCGGGCAATCTGCATCTTATGGGATCACAGAGCGGTACGGTGGATTATTATACCTTCCTATTTCCGTTAAAGTATATATCTTTTCGTACAGATGACATGTTAGATGAAAAATTGCTTGAACCATTAAATAGCGGTCACTTGATGATATGTCCAAGAGTAAAGGATACAGCAAAAGAACTGTGTGAACAGCTGATTGAGATATATGAGGCAAAAAACGATGAAAGTGAGTCAAAAATAACGACACAGGTCAGGACAAAAATAATTCTTTTACAATTTATTCTTGAAATGTGGAAGAAAGGATTTGTAATAGAAAATGATACAAGTGGCAGAAATACAGTAGAAAAAGAGATGGTTTCCTATATACAGCAGAATTTTACAGGAAAGATATCGCTGAGGGAATTTGGGGAACAGTTTCATCTCTCGGAAAAATATATATCGAGGTATTTTAAGGAACATTTTCATATTACACTGTCACAATATGTAACATACCTGCGGTTGGAGCATGCAAAGCAGCTGTTACAGGACACCGATATCCCGGTTACGGATGTAGCCATGCAGAGCGGCTATCAGAATGTAAGCTATTTTATCAGAAGTTTCCAGAAGGCATATGCGGTATCACCGCTAAAATATAGAAAAAATAATTATAGCAGATAAATTGATACAGGAAGCACAGCAGAGTTTCTATGATGCCACGATCATTGATAAATATACGATCGGGTGCAAGAATAGCAGCCGATCCGGCGGCTATAGGAAGGACAGGTAAGGTGGGAGGCAAAAAATAAAGACACTTTTTTCCATATAACGTTTAAAATAGCTTGATTCCATCCCCAAAACAACATATCATGTACATAAAAGCAATCGTGAAGAGGACAGGAAAATATGAGCGCAGAAATGATAAATAACCATAAAAAAGTGGTGTTTCTGGATGTGGACGGCACGATGGTCAATGACCGGGGAGAGATACCGGAATCTACCAAAGAGGCGGTCCGCAGGGCGAAGGCGAACGGTCACAAGATGGTCGTCTGTACGGGAAGAAGCCGTTTCCAGATTTATGATGAGCTGCTGGAACTTGGGTTTTCCGGGATTGTCGGCGCGGCAGGCGTGTTTGTGATCGCCGATGGGAAGGAAATTTATCACGCATATATTGATGAAGAACACAGGAAGAGCGTTTACGATTATCTGGAGGGCAACGGATTCCTGTTTTGCTATCAGGCGGACGACGGTGTGGTGTTGAACCGCCGCAGCAGTGAAGGAATCTTAGAGATCTACCGAAAGATGGGGATGAGCGAGGAGCGCCTTGTGCGTCTCACTGGAAACATGCATCTGACGGAAGAGCCTTGGAAGAATCCGAAAAATGAAAAGCTTCTATATTATAATGCGCCGTTTCCGGTGGCGAAGGTACATGCGGATCTGGAGCCTTACTTTGACACGGTGGCGATCAGTCTGGAAGGTATGGGAGAATATGCGGGCGAGATCGGCATCAACGGAATCAATAAGGCAACGGGCATGGAGCGCTATCTGAATGCGGCCGGCATTGCGAGAGAGGATTCCATTGCCGTGGGAGACGGTCCGAATGATCTTCAGATGATGGAATACGCAGGAATCGGTATTGCGATGGGCAACGCGAGAGAAGAAGTCAAGGAACGGGCGGATATGGTTACATCGTCCATCAACAATGATGGAATTTACCGGGCATTTGAAACATTGGGATTGCTGGCATAGAGGATAGTGCTATGGAAAAAAGAAAGCTGCGGATACTGACAGTCGTTGTATTTGCCGGTGTGCTGATATTTGGCGCACTGCGCGAGAACAGTACGGGAAGAGGAGAACTCGGAGAGATTCAGGTTGCCATGTGGAATCTGGGAAAAGTGGACAATCTGCAGCTTTCCTATGAATATTGCTGGAAGCAGAACGGAAGCGCCGGAGGAGAGACGATGCATGCCTGGGCGGATATGCTGACAGGTGACTGGATAAGCGAACATTACACGACGGATGAGGACGGGACAAGACTCTATTTAAAGCAGTTCTGTGACGGGAGGGATCTGTATCATTACATTGACTGGAGTGGTGAGTGGGAGCAGATACTGCCGCAGCAACGGGAGAACACCGTCATTCCTGATTACGAAATGGTGACGGATCTGGGTTACGACGGGACAGATGTGGAAGACCTGGAGCGTGTCACAGAGGACGGGGCTGTGGAGATTACCTGCTCTTTTACGCAGGAATATTTAGAGGAGGTATGGGAGAATCAGGTGGCACAGGTGGAGAAGTCCTATGCTTTTTATGAAAAAAGCGGAGCGGACGGGGACGCCGTGAAGACGGCGGCGCTATCTGTCCAGCAGCACAAGCAGGCACATTACGAGGATATGACGGCAACCTATGTGATCGATGAGAATCAGATTCTGCGAAGCATGGAATATCAGATTACGCTGATTATGCCGGAGATCACACAGGATCTTTCTGGCAATAAGATGCTTGGAAAAGACCGCAAGATGCAGATTACGGTGACGGCGGAAGTCGACCGCTACAATCAGGGCGGGATTGCCAATAAGGTGCAGCAGTATAAGACACTGGTGCAGGAATATATGGAGTAAGAGAAAAAGCCGCGCAGAGAGATAATCTACGCGGCTTTCTTTGTTTTATAGAGCGTATTCTACGGTGAAGGGATTGCACTTTACGGGTCGGTGAACTAAGGTGTAGCTATAAAGCTGCAGCTTTACAAAAGCATGACAGGTCCCTCGGAACGGTGGACAGCGACCTGTCCGGAAAATGGAGGAAGTATATGGATCAGACGAGGATCGGAACATTTATCGCAGTATTGAGAAAGGAAAAAGGTCTGACGCAGAAAGAACTGGCAGAACAGATTGGCATCAGTGACAAGACGGTATCCAAGTGGGAGACCGGGAACGGGATGCCGGACATAGCATATCTGTCGCCGCTCTGTGAGGTGCTGGACATCAATGTAAACGAACTTCTGTCGGGTGAGAAGCTTCCTTCCGAAGAATATCTTGGAAAGGCGGAAGAAAATATGAAACATTTAATGCAGGAGAATCAGAATAATAAAAATGCAGGCAGATGGCAGGGGCTGGTGGGAATCGCATTCCTCGCAGTGGCAGTCTTTCTGGCATTTGGTTTGTCGCAGGCGAAGATCGGGTGGTATGTGGATTGCCCGTCCATCATCCTTATAGTATGTATCTGTGCGGCGTGCGTGCTTTTCAGTGGCTGCCGGACAAAATATGAGGTGGTTCATTTCTTAAGGAAAACAGTGCTGCCCGCCGGTCTGGTGGCTATGGTCATCATGGTTCCGGCATTACTTCATTCTCTTTCAGATCCAGCTGCCATCGGACCGAATATTGCTGTGATGGTACTTACGCTTTTGTATGCGGCGGTGGCATATCTTGTACTTTACGTTGCAGAGACACGTATGGAGCGCAGGAGGAAGCAGAACTAGCGCGCCGTCTCTGCGGCTATGGGAAGAGAGCCCCTGATGGCTCTCCGTTTCACAGACAATATAAAACCGCGCGAACCGAACTCGCCGGCATCTGCTATTGAAAACAGGGCAGATGCCGACTCAGACATCGGCTTCGCGCGGTTATGTTTTGTTAGACAACAGGTGGCATACGGTAGGCGGAGGCTGGGCAGTTATTGTAATAGCCAGTCAGATATGGTATGGTAAAACCGTTTAAAAATCCGGATTTGTTGTTTTATTAATTTACATATATGCCTTTTACATAAAAAAGTGTTATTTTAGTTCCGCAACCGTTCGCAACCAAAGAAATATCGTGATAGTTGGTGGTAGCAACCATGAAATTTCGCTATCATGAAGTCACGAAAGGAGGTAATTAAGTGAAATATGATTTTTTAGGAGTTATTGTTTTTGGTATTGTACTGCTAATCGGGGTGGCGGTGATAGCGGCATTTATCACTGTGGGAATTTTCCTCATAAGAGCATTGAGTAGATATGTCAAATCAGGCAATGTCAGAAAAGAAAAGTCCAGCATCAAGAAATCTCTCGGTGAGGTTTTGAAGCAGCATCGTGAAGAGTGTAAGATGACGCAGGAGTTTGTTGCAGAATCTATCGGCGTAAGCAGGCAGGCTGTCTCTAAATGGGAGACCGGAGCATCTGACCCAAGCACTTCCAATCTGCTTACACTTGCAAAATTGTTCAACACTACGGCAGAAGAACTATTACGTGAAGTACAATAAGCGTGGAAAACGGATGTAAGACAACTGATTCATTATAAAGGGCTATCAGATATGAAGAATAAAAAGACAAGAAGATTTAAGATAAGATATATCGTTTTTGGATTATTAGGTGTTATGGCTTTAGCGGCACTTGTATTTATGCGTTTTGGAGGTTTTGGCACAGGAGAAAATGTGAATCCAGAAGAGTTTTTAGCTTATGCTGAACCCGTGGAAAATATAACTGTGCCTGAAAGTGCAAAAATAATTGCATTGGGAGAAGCTACTCACGGAAATGCAGAATTTCAGCAGTTGAAGCTGGAAGTGTTCAAGCAGATGGTAAAAAATAATGGTGTTAGGGCGTTTGCCCTTGAAGGTGACTACGGCGGCTGCGAGCAGGTAAACCGATATATACACGGCGGTGAGGGGACAGCACAGGAAGCAGCCGCAGCGATTGGATTTTCCATTTATAGAACGGAAGAGATGGCAGAACTTATCTCCTATATGCGCCAGTACAATGAAAGTGCATTGGAAGGCGAAGACCTTCGCTTTTACGGTTTTGATATGCAGAGGATTTCTTACAGCATGAGGTTTTTGAAAGAATCCTGCAAAGAACTGGAAGTGGACACAACAAACTTGCAGAAACTTGTGGAAGGTGAAAACTGGAGCAGTGAATGCGATTTATCTACTCGAATTGAAACCCTTACGCAAGTGAAGAAAGAATTGGAAAGCAAGAACGGTTCGGAAAATGCAATTCACTTTGTAGATATTTTAATGCAGCATTCCGAGCTTCAAACTCTGACAAATGATGATGGTGCTACATTAAGAGATCAATTTATGGCAGAAAATGTACAGTGGATTTTACAGCAGGAGCAGCGAAATGGGCATGAAAAAATCTTTGTGACAGGTCACAACAGCCATGTCGCAAAATGGGGCAGTTCTGACTCGATGGGTAAACTTCTTTCCAAGGACGCAGCAAATGGTTACTATGTCATTGGTACCGATTTTTATAAAACCCATTGCAATATGCCGACCCGTTCGCCTGAAAAGCGTACAATTCAGGTGTTTTATTCCCATGACCCTTTAGCAAAGGCGGCAAAACTGGCGGGATTTGATATTTGTTGGTTGGATTTTACTAAAGTCCCGGAAAATTCTGAACTAGGTAGGCAGGCTTCTGAATACACCTATATGGGAACACTTGGAGAAAGCTACTCAATCATTATGCGACTTCTTCCTCCAAGTTATCGAATGTTTCAACCTCCTGCGGTGCTTTATGATAGTATGATATTTGTAACGGATGCGAACCCTACAAAAATATTAGAAGAATAACGTATGCAAAACTTCCAGTTTGCAGAGCGAATGGAAACACAGGATGAAGAAAAGAAAATATGGGGAGAGGTAATATATGAAAAAAGCAATCTATCTGCTGGTATTAGTGTTAAGCATGGGAATTTATACCGGATGTGGTAAAGAGAATACAGAAATCGAAAATTCCCGCATGGAAGAACAAACTACACCTGAGAACAGTGAAAACGATGAGATTCATTTGGAGGATGGACTGAAAATAGACTTTACCCGCGATTATTCTGAGAATATTAAGGAAGATGTAGACGATGTAGTAGCGGATTCCACATCTCTGCAGGAAGAATTGACGAATATGGAGAAGGTTACACAAAAGTATACCCCATTAGCTGAGGCGGCACAAACGCAGGGCGAAATGAATGTAGCCGCGCAATGGCTTTATACGATATGGGATACGGAACTGAATAATCTTTGGGGCAGATTGAGTAGTTCAGCGGACCGGCAGATGAAGGAGAATCTTCTGGCAGAGCAGAGAAACTGGATAGATCTGAAAGAAGAAGTGACTTTATTAAATATTGGTTCCAGAGAAGAAAATGGTAGTATGTATCCGCTTTTACAGGACTCTTATCTGGAGGAAATTACAAAAAACAGGGCGTATGTTCTTGCAAGAGAGCTGGCGAAGATAAAAGAGGAAGACTTTGTTATGCCGGAAGTTTCCGCAAAGTACGGAACCTTTGTAGATAATCAGGGAACCGGTGATATATACAGTTCCCTGATCACCAGACAGAATTGGGAAGGAAAAGATGAAGCGGTGATCTCTATTTACAGACAGGGGGAAATGGAAGGAAGCTTTGTGGATCATGGAAATGGAGAACTGAGCTTTACATCAGAAGACGGAAGTGTAAAAGGAATGATCAAAATCGACGGATGGAATGGCGCAAGTTTTAAAGTTACGGAAATATACGGGGAATTTCCATTTTCTGTAGGAGAAGAGTTCGAATTTCCTTTTGCCTTTTGATTTGTGATGCTCCGTGTCTATCTGGGCTTTGAGCGCTCCGCGGGTGTGTCCGCAGAGTGTCAAAGCGTGGCAAGAGACATGGAATGATATGGGGAGCGCGGCAGGAAGAAATTCCTGTCCTTTTTAATTACCGGTCTGGCTATGAGCTTCCGGACACAGCATCCCGCCGACCGGATTCTCTCTGTGTGCCTACAGAAGCGGATGCTCGGCACGCGCTCTAAGACGGGCGTAGCGCCGGTCGATCTCTTTTTGGATCTCTTCGGCCACGGAGCGGTACTCCTCCTTCAGCAGATGCCTGGTGCGTCCCATCATACCCAGCCATTCTGTGACAGGGATTTTCTTATTGCTCGAAGCAGGATCATAATTCAGCGCTGTGATACCACGCTCAATTTCGTAGAGCGGAAAATAACAGCAGTCTACGGCGGCAGCAATGACGCTCCGCTCCAGATTGGGCTTATCATTCCAGTTTAACGGACAGGCGGACAGCGCCTTGATATAGGCAGTGCCAAACTCCCTGGAATAGGCGGCGGCTTTTGCCGCTTTCCGGATAAAATCGGTCGGATTCGATTCTGCGACCGTGGCGACATAGGGAATGTGGGTTGCGGCCATCAGCTCCGGTGTGTCCTTGTGGAAGAAGTTCTTGCCGTACTGCGTCTTTCCGGCATGGGAAGTAGAACTCTTTGCGCCGAGCGGTGTGGAGTAGGAGAGCTGGTAGCCGGTATTCATGTAGCCGCCGTTATCGTACTCAAAAATGATCAGCTTATGACCGCGCAGGGCGGTGCCGAGTGCCGATCCCATACCGATATCCATGCCGCCGTCACCGCTCACCATCACAAAGGTAATCTCGCCGTCCGGATATTCCCCGCGCTTCTGGCGCTGGTGAAACGCCTCCACAACGCCGCTTAGGGTCGCCGCGCCGTTCTGAAACAGATTGTGCAGAAATGGAACGCGGAACGCGGTTTTGGGGTAGCCGGTTGTCACTACCATGCCGCAGCCGGTCTGAAACAGCAGGACGACATTTCCCTCGATGCCCTTTAACAGGAGGTTCACATTGATCGGAATGCCGCAGCCCGGGCAGGCACCGTGTCCCGGTGCGACGCGCATCGGCATGGCGGTCGTATCTTTTACGGAGCCGCCGGAGACTTTCATTTTCCCGGTTGTGGGATCGAAGGTGCAGGTGGTAAGACCCGGTGTGGATTCTTCCTTTGTGACAGGCTTAAAATATTGCGGCTGCATCGCAGAAACCGCCATCGCCGGGTCAGCTCTGCCGGAAGTGCCTGAAGTCTCCTCATCCGAAGCTTCCGTGCCCGCAGTGACGCCGTAGTAATCGAACGCCGGAGCGTCCGGCGAGAGTGCCTCTTTAAAGAGGGCAAGGGCGTCCTCCACGAAAAAGTCCTTACCGCCGAGACCGTAGATCCGGCTTAAGATGCGCGGCGGGTGCGGCAGGGAAGAGAGAGCGGCCTTTAATTCAAGCGACATGTTGCCGCCACCGGCTCCGTAGCTGTCCTGCCGGTCTGCAACAAGAATCGTGGAAGCATTGTGGCAGAGGACGCGGAGTTCCTTGGCGGGGAACGGGCGCAGAACGTATAGGGTGATCACGCCAGCCGCTACGCCGTCCTGCCGCAGCCGGTCGACGGCTTCCATGGCGGTGTGGTAGGAGGAACCGAGCACGAAAAGCAGAACCTTGGCATCCTCGTGCCGGTAGGCACCGCAGAGGGAAAGTTCCCTGCCGGAGAGGGCGGCATATTCCATAAACAGCTCCGGCAGCTTGTTTCTCGCATCTTCCATGGCGAGATGGAGCTGATAGCGGTTATTGATGACATCCGGCTCGTTCATATAGGAACCGATGGAAACCGGATGCGCGAGATCTAAGACGCTGGCGTAGGGAAGCTCTCCGGCAGCGCCGCAGGTGCCGGTGCCGGCAAATGCGGAGACCTTCGGATTGTCACAGGAAAGCTTTTCCCCGATATAGCGGGTGACGGTGTCATCATTCTCAAATACAAGGCACTTGCGCTTCTGATGGCTCGTAAAAAAGCCGTCGAACGCGACTGCGACCGGGAGACGGACAGCTTCGGCAAGCTTTAGACCGAGCAGGTTAAAATCATAGACTTTCTGCGGTTCATCGGCAAAAAGAATGATCCAGCCTGTGTTGAGCAGATACATGACGTCGCTGTGATCGCCTTTGATGCACAAAGGACCGGAAACCGTGCGGCATGCAACATTCATGACCATCGGCATGCGTGTGCCGGACTGCACCGGAAACTGTTCTAAGGCGTACAAAAGCCCGTTGGCGCTGGTGGCATTAAATACACGGCCTCCAGCGGCTGAGGCGCCGTAGCAGATGCCGGCGGCGCTGTGTTCTCCCTCGGCGGCGATCAGGGCAATGTCGTGAAGCCCCTCCGCGCCCATGACATCCAGATTTTCCGCAATCTGTGTAGAGGGCGTGATCGGATAATACCCCATGACGTGATAGTTGATCTGCTTTGCGGCAAATGCGGCAAGCTCATTGCCGCTGTCATACATAATTTTTTGTTTTTCCATATCATTCTCCATTCTGCAGACGCTATGCGCCGGTACGATTCACTGGTGTTGCCTGCATTTATACGACGCCTCCGTCAACCCGCTTTTCGTCGGTAAAAGAATCGCTTGTGATCCAGGAATTCGCACCGACGGTCTGATAGCGGATGACGTCGGGCAGCAGATGCTGATTCGGAAGAAAATGCGGTTTTTCCGGGTAATCTTTTTCAAGCGCCGCCACGAGCGCGTTGGTGGGGCAGACTTCCACACAGCGCAGACAGCCCTTGCAGTGATAGTAGTCAAGCCCCCGGTTGACCATGCAGTTTTTTCCGCGGTAGGTACCGGGAGCAAACTGGAAGACCATATCCGGGCACGCCGTGTCGCACAGTCCGCAGTTGATACATTTTTCCTGGATGAAAAGGGGAATGTACCCTTCGCGCGAGGCGGTCAGATCGTTGGACACGGTGCTGCCGATCCGCGGATTGACGCCGCCGGCTGGAGCGTTGGCATAGCCCCAGACATACCGGTCCGCCGGGGCATCCGGCAGAGGGGCGAGGTTGCGGTCACCCGACGCCATTTTGACATTTTCATATCCCAGGCGCAGACCCGCGAGATTGGCTTCGACTAATGCGGGGTATTTTTTCCCGATCGTATCGCGGCAGAGCATTTCGGCTGCTTCCCGTGGGATAAAGCCGCTGGCGCGCACCAGAGCACCGAGCATGACCATGTTGATGCGGGAATGACTTTCCATCGCAAGTGCGAGGGCATCCAGACAATAGAGTTCTCCGATGGAAATATGGTATTTATCTGCCGCCTCATCAGCGGACAAGGGGGTATTTAATACGATTTTGGTGTCTACGGTGACGCCGTCCAAGACCGGGTAGGTGCCGATCAGTCCTTCGTGAAAGATGCCGAGCAGATGTGGCCGGGTCACGGGGCTGTTGACGCGCAGCGGGCGGTCGTCTGCGCACCAGCGGACATACGCCTTGACCGGTGAACCGCGCTTTTCGGAGCCGTAGCTGGAAAAGCTTAAGGAATTGAGCGAAAGCGACAGTGCGCCGAGCTCTCCGAGCATTTTTCCGCAGAGATTGGCGCCCAGCCCGCCGATGCTCTCCAGGCGGATCTCATAGGAGCCGTTTTCATTTGTGACAGGTAGGGATATTGTATTTTTCACGTAAATCTCCATTCCTGCGCGAGCAGACGGGCATTGGAAAATGACAGGCGCCGGCTGTGCGCATGTAGCGATAACAGGCTATCTTGTGGTAGTATGCCGCTTTTTCAGAAAAAAATCCTATGCAAGTACAAAAAAGAGAAGTAGAATAGGAAAGGAATTTTTAGAATGGAACAGAAAAGATGATGGACAACATGTTACAGAAGATCATAGATTTTATAAAAAAAGAAACGGTACTCACGATCGCCACGGTTCTCGCTGTGGTATCGGCATTCTGGGTGCACCCGGGCCGGCAGTACGTGGACTACATTGACTGGCGCGTGCTCGGCATTTTGCTGTCGCTGATGCTGATTGTGGCAGGATTTCAGAGCAACGGATTGTTCGATGCGATCGGCAGCCGGCTTCTGGCAAAGACAAAGAATACCGCGCAGCTGATGCTGGTACTTGTTTTTTTGTGCTTTTTTTCCAGCATGTTTATCACAAACGATGTCGCACTTCTGACGTTTGTGCCGTTTGCGTGCACAATCCTGCAGAAATGCCACCAGGAGCGGCTGATTGTGACAGCGTTTGTGCTGCAGACGCTTGCAGCGAATCTGGGGAGCATGCTGACGCCGATCGGAAATCCGCAGAATCTATATCTTTACAGCATCTCCGGTGCCGGGCTGGGTGAATTTGTCGGATGGATGGCACCGTATACGCTCGTGTCAGGTGTGCTTCTGCTGCTTGTCGTGTTCGTGCTCAGCGCGGGCAAGCGCCGGATCTCGTTGGAGACGGGGGCACTTTTGCAGACGCCCGGGGCAGCCGGCAGGAAGAAAAACGGGATTTATCTGGCGCTCTTTGTGCTAAGCCTGCTTTCGGTAGCGCGGGTGCTTCCGTGGGAGCTGATGCTCGCCGTGGTGCTCATTGTGCTCATTTTTACGGATCGCGCGGTGTTTTTGCGGGTGGATTACTGTCTGCTGTTTACGTTTATCAGTTTCTTCATCTTCATCGGCAATATGGGGAATATCGAGGCGGTACGGTCTGTCCTGCAAAGTCTTGTGGCGGGCAGGGAACTGGCGGTTGGCATCGGTGCGAGCCAGATCATCAGCAATGTTCCTGCGACACTTCTTCTGGCGGATTTCACGCAGGATATAAAAAATCTCACGATCGGCGTGAATCTGGGCGGACTGGGAACGCTCATTGCCTCGATGGCAAGCCTGATCTCTTATAAGATCTACGCGCACAATTATAATAAGACCAAGGGACGGTATCTCCTGTGGTTTACGATCGCAAATGTACTGTTTCTGGCAGTGCTTGTGCTCGTTTATGTTTTCATCTCATAGGAAGCAGCAGAAGCGCAGATGGAGAAAGCGGCGGAAGTGCGGATGGAGAATATGACAGCAGTGCAGATGGGAGAAATGAATATGAAGGATAAGAAAATGAATGCGGAAAGTCTGCGGGGAACGGTCTGCGTACTGCTATCGGCGGTCTGTTTCAGCACCGGAGGCGTTTTAATCAAGTCGATCCCGTGGTCGTCGGTGACGATCCAGGGAGCGCGCAGTATCTTCTCGGCGCTGGTTGTGGGATGTTATATGCTCCTGCGCCGCCAGAAGTTTGTGTGGAATAGGACGGTGCTCTTCGGTGCGGTGTGCAATACGGTGATGGCGTTTGCCTTTGTGGCGGCGACCAAGCTCACGACAGCCGCCAACGCGATTGTACTGCAGTTCACGGAGCCGGTGTTTGTCATTCTTCTGATGTGGCTGATTTTTCACAAAAAGCCGGGGCGGGATGCGGTGTTTGCCTGCGCGGGAGTCTTTGCCGGAATTCTCTGCTTTTTTTATACGTCGCTGGATGCCGGGGTCATGGCGGGGAATCTGCTCGCGATTCTCTCGGGTCTTGCCTATGCGCTTGTGATGATGCAGAAGAAATTCCGCGGAGCGGACTTTGAATCGTCGCTTCTGGTGTCCTGTGCGCTGAGCGCGGCGATCGGAATCCCGTTTTACGGGCAGGAGAGCGAGATGTCACTGCATATCTGGTTCTTCGTGCTGCTGCTCGGCGTGGTGCAGTTTGGTCTGTCCTATGTGTTCCTGTCGCGGGGACTGGACGCAGTCTCTCCTGTCACGGCGTCGCTGACCTCGGCGATCGAGCCGATCTTAAATCCGGTTCTGGTGGCTGTTTTTTATGGGGAGACAATCGGTGCAGCCGCAGTCATCGGTGCTCTGCTGGTGGTCGGTTCGGCGACGGTCTACAATGTAAGGCAGGCAAAAAGCGCCGGCTGAATCCGTACAAAAAGGCTGGAAGAAGTCATACAAAAGGTACAAAAAAGACAAAAATATATGAGCAGCCGGTAAAATATTTGTTAAAAAAGGAAATTGCTGAACAAAAAGTGTCATGCTATAATAACTTCTAGATTCAGATATCAGATGACATGTGCAAGGGAGCACCGCGGTAGCGGCTGCTCTCTTTTTTTATGTAATTAGGAAACTTCGTTCCTGTTACATAAAAAAGCTCCCCGGGGATCGCACTGCGGCGGAGACGAAAGATGTCGCAAGAGCGATCCGCCGCAGGCGGAGAATCCTGCAGGCAGGATTCTTATTTATTCCATAGGAAATACCAGATTGCACTAAGATGTGAAAGCCGGGCTGCCGCAGATAAAAAACCACCGCGCAATTATATGGTGAGCGGCAGACACACACAAAAAAGAACAGTTTTTGGAGGAGGAGAAGAATGCAGACGGAAGAGATTTTAAGTGCCGGAATTGATATTGGAACGTCGACGACGCAGCTTGTGTTCAGCAGGATGATTCTCCAGAACACAGGCGGATTTGGCAGAATTCCACAGATCAAGGTGGTGTCAAAGGAGGTCATCTACGAGAGTGAGATTTATTTTACACCGCTGTCATCCCGGGAGGAGATTGACGGGGAGCGCGTGCATGAGATTATAAAAAAGGAATATGAGAAGGCGGGCGTTTGTCCGGCAGATCTTGCAACCGGAGCCGTCATCATCACGGGGGAGACTTCCCGGAAAAGAAATGCCGAGTCGGTAGTACGGGCGATTGCCGACGTGGCGGGAGAGTTCGTCGTGGCGACAGCGGGAGCGGATCTGGAGTCTGTTCTGGCAGGAAAAGGTGCGGGAGCCGCGGATTTGTCCCAAAAGACGGGGAAGCGGGTAGTCAATCTGGATATCGGCGGCGGCACGACAAATATCTGTGTCTTTGAGGACGGAAATATGGTTGATACGGCATGCCTCGACATCGGCGGCAGATTGACCCGCGTGAAGGATGGCAGGGTGACCTACATGGCGCCCAAGCTGCAATGGCTGTGCGGCAGGCTTGAGATTGATCTTGCGGAGGGCGGGACGGCAGAACTGGAAAAGCTGCGCAGACTCACCGCTGCGATGGCGGAACTTCTTGCGGAGGCAGTGCATCTGGCGCCGGAGGCAGCAGAGCTTTCCTACATGCAGACCAACCATCTTCTGGCGGATAGCACGCCGCCCGATATTGTGATGTTCTCCGGCGGGGTGGCGGCATGCTTCGGGGAAGAGGAGAATCTGTTCCGCTATGGGGACATCGGAATCCTTTTGGCGCAGGCGATCCGGAAGAACGAAGTGTTTTGCCGGGCAGCAGTGACGGATGCGCGGGAAACCATGCGGGCGACGGTGATCGGCGCGGGCAACTACAGCATGAACATTTCCGGAAGTACGATTGAGTACACGACGAAACCGTTTCCGTTAAAAAATATTCCGGTGGTGAAGCTTCCGCTGGAGCGTGAGGAAGAGATTGAAAAACTGCCGGAAAACATGCACCGGGCGCTGCTGCTTTATAGGGAGGATCAGGAAAAAGACCGGCAGGTGGCGCTTGCCCTGAATGATGGACATGAAGGGGTTAAAGTGCCCTGCTTTCGCACAGGTACAAAGAATTGCAGAACTGATTGCGGATCAGTATGTCAGGGAGTGCGGCATGGGCAGGCATCTGATCCTGGTGCTCGAGGAGGATATCGGAAAAGCAATCGGGCAGGCGCTGCATCACAGACTGAAAGAGAAGTGCAGTGTCATCTGCATCGATGGAATCAGCTGTGGGAGCGGAGATTTTATTGATCTGGGTGAACCGGTTGCGTCTGGTAACGTTATTCCCGTGATAGTAAAGACATTGATATTTAATGGTTAGGAGCAGCTTATGATATTAAAGACACGGATGCTGGGGCAGACCTATGAATTTAAGGATGTAAAAGATGTGCTGGCAAAGGCGAGCGAGAAAAAATCGGGAGACGAGCTGGCAGGTGTGGGAGCGGAGAGCGCCTTAGAGCGGATTGCCGCCAAGGAGGTGCTGGCACAGCTGACCGTGGCAGATTTAACAGAGCATCCCGTGGTGCCCTACGAGGAGGATGCGGTGACGCGGATCATTCAGGATGATATTGATGAAACGGTCTACGGCACGATCAGGGACAGAACGATCCAGGAGATGCGGGAGTGGATTCTCTGTGACGCCACAGACAGCGGGGCGCTGATGCGCGCAAGCCGGGGAATGACCAGCGAAGTGATTGCCGGGATCTCCAAGATCATGAGCAATATGGATCTGATTCTTGCCGGAAGCAAGATCCGGGTGACGGCGACCTGCAATACCACGATCGGCACGGAAAACGTGCTCGCGTCGAGACTGCAGCCCAATCATCCGGTGGATGATGTGGAAGGCGTGGCAGCCAGCACCTTAGAAGGACTCAGCTACGGCATCGGCGATGCCGTCATCGGGCTGAATCCGGCGATTGATACGGTGGACAGCACGCTTGCGATCTGGAAAGTGCTCGGGGACATCCGGGATAAATATGAGATTCCGACACAGACCTGTGTGCTCTCACATGTGACAACACAGATGGAGGCGCTTAGAACCAGGCAGGGAAGCGCCGATCTGTGTTTCCAGTCGATTGCGGGATCGGAGGCGGCGCTCTCGGCGTTTGGCATCAACACCGGGATGCTGTCGGAGGCGGAGATGCTGTTTCGGGAGGAGGGACCGGCAAAGGGTCCAAACGTCATGTATTTTGAGACAGGGCAGGGTTCGGAACTGTCGTCCTCGGCGGCGTTCGGCAGCGATCAGCAGACGATGGAATGCAGATGTTACGGTCTGGCACGGCACTATCATCCGTTTCTGGTGAACACGGTGGTAGGTTTCATGGGGCCGGAGTATATCTACGACACCAAGCAGCTCACAAGGGCGGCGCTTGAGGACGTATTCTGCGGGCATCTGCACGGACTGCCGATGGGCTGCGACGTATGTTATACGAACCACATGCCGACCGATCAGAACGACTCGGAGACGATCCTGACACTTCTGGGAACGGCGGGCGTTCACTATGTGATGGGACTGCCGCAGGCGGATGATATTATGCTGATGTATCAGTCCACCAGCTATCACGATGTGGCGAGTATCCGGCAGCTGCTGAAAAAGGAGCCGATACCGGAGTTTAAGGCATGGCTTGAAAAACGGGGCATCTGGGAAAACGGGCATCTCGGCCCGAACGCCGGAGATCCGTCCATATTCTTTAAATAGGAGGAACGGGATTTATGAGTGAAAAAGAGACCGCCTGCCTCCGCGATATTACAGAGACAGACATTATGGAATATATGCAGGTGGAGCACCCGCACAATGAAAAGGAACTCTGGAAGATGAAGCATGCGACGCCCGCGCGGATCGGGATCGGACGGTGCGGCGCACGCTACACGACCGAGGCGCAGCTCCGGTTTCTGGCGGCACATGCGGCGGCAAACGACGCGGTGTTCAATGAAGTGCCGGAGGAAGTGGTAAAGGAGCTTGGCGTTTTTGAGGTGCGGACAAGATGCGCCAATAAAAACGAAATGCTCCTCCGCCCGGACTGGGGCAGGGAGTTTTTGCCGGATGCCAGACAAAAAATTGCGGAAAACTGCGTCCATCATCCGCAGGTACAGATCTATTTCGGCGACGGTCTGTGCTCGCCGTCCATCAAGGCGAACATTCCGGATCTGTTTCCAACCATAAAAATGGGTCTGGAGGATAAGGGAATTACCGTCGGGACACCGTTTTTCGTGCGGTATTGCAGAGTGAATACCGCGCGGACGATCGGACCGCTTCTGGATGCGGAGGTAACCTGCGTGCTCATCGGGGAGCGCCCGGGTCTTCTGACATCGGAGAGCATGTCGGCATATATTGTCTACCATGCGAGACCGGACATGCTTGAGTCGGAGTATACGGTTGTATCGAATATCAGCAGGCACGGTGTGCCGCCGGTGGAGGCGGCCGCACATATTGCGGATCTGATCGCACAGATCCTGGAAAAGAAAAAAAGCGGCGTAGAATTTTCAAAAGCAGAATAAAGACATGGTTGCGAAGGAGCACAGGCGGGACGTCTGTGCTCTTTTTCTATAGAAGCAGCAAGACAGACAAAGGAGGATACATTATGGAGAAAAACGAAGGAGGTCAGCTGGTGCGTGCTCTCGGACTGAAAGAGTCGATCAGTATGACGATAGGAACGGTAGTAGGAGTGGGACTGTTTACCTGTGGTTCCTCACAGATTGGATATGTCGGATCGGGGATTATTGTAATTACATTTTTATCCCTGCTCATTTCGATCTGGCCCTGTCTGATCTACGGCGAGATGTCAGCGGCACTTCCGTGTGCCGGAGGTACTTACAATTATGCGAAGCGCGGACTCAACCGGGTCTGGGCGAATCTGGCAGGCTGGCATTACATCATCTCCGTGGTCGGCATCGGCGCGGGCGAGACACTGGCATTTTCCAATTATTTTAAAATTCTGTTCGGAGAACTCGGCATCAATATCGAGGGAGTGGATTCTCGGATCATTGCGATTGTGCTGGTTCTGTTTTTCCTGATCTTGAACTTCCGGGGAATTGAGATGTCTGGAAAAGCGCAGACGGGATTCATTTTCTTCTTCTGGGGCTGTGCCGTGGCATGGTTCTTATATATGATACCGCACATTCACCTGGACTATTTCGGCGGGATCGCCATGGATTCCCTGCCGTCGTTTAAGGAAATGATGTACATTTTCGGACTGGTATGGTGGTGCTATACCGGATTTGAGACCTGTGTATCGATGGGTGCGGAGACGAAATATCCGCAGTATACGCTTCCGAGAGCGTTAAAAGTATCGGTATTCCTTGTATTTGCAGTCAACGCGTTATTCCAGTGGTTTCTTGTCGGACTGGTGCCGCACGAGTTTTACCACATCCTTGCAGTGGCAGACGCACCGTATGCGGAGGGACTCCGGGCTGCCGGACTGGTGGGCTTCCCGATCATTCTGCTCTGCATCGGCATTGCATTCGGCGGCGATCTCTCCACCATCAATCCGGGAATTGCGGCACCGGCGCGCTACATCTACACGATGGCGGAGGACGGTTCCCTGCCGAAGTTCTTGTGCAAGGTACATCCGAAGTATAAGACACCGTATATGGCGGTTCTTGTGGTCGGCATCATCAATATTATCCTGATTGCAACAGGGTCAATCAATTATATCGCGTCGGTATCGCTGATCTCACTCGCAGTATGTTATATGATTGGCTGTCTGGCTTACCTTGGCTTAAAGAAACACTATCCGGATATGAACCGGCCGTACAGGGCGCCGGCAGGAACGGTCGGATGCTATGTCACGATTGCAGCCTACACTATTATTCTGATTTTCGCAGACCGCATAGCGCTTCTGACGGCGGCGGTTGTGACTGTGGCAGCGATTGTCTACTGGGCGCTTTTCACCAGAAAGCATGAGAATAAGATTCCGTCCATTGAGGAGGAGATCGGTATCCTCGAGGAGCCGTCCCCCCAGGAAAAGGCAAAGATGGACAAGGAGTACCGAATCTGGAAAGCCGGCACGATCCTTGTGACGGTGATAGCACTTGGCATTTACATTATTCCGGTCTTATTTTAAAATTTAAGGGATTGGAAAGGAGCACGGTATGAGACTTTATGAGGGTAACATTTTAACCTGTGACAAAGAGAACCGGATTGCACATTATCTGTTGGAGGATCAGGGGAAAATCCTTTACTGCGGGGACGAGCTGCCGGCCGGCTGTGTGGCGGCGGAGCGCGTGTCCACCGGGGAGGGGGCATTGATTCCGCCGTTTGTGGACAGTCATATCCATTTCGCAAGTTACGCGACGTTTCATGCCGGGCTCAATGTCATGAATGCGCGGAGCAATGAGGAGATTCTTCAGATGCTCCGGGAGCATGTGAAGAAAACGAAGGAAAAGCTGGTGATCGGGTTTGGCGCATCGCCGTATTCCGTGTCAGACGGACATCTGGTGCGCAGGGTGCAGCTGGATGAGGTGTGTCCCGACAAACCGCTCTTTCTGGTAAAGTACGACGGTCACGCGTGTGTCGTCAACACGGTGCTGTTAAACGAAGTGCGCGGCAAGGTGCAGCATCTGCGCGGTTTTCATGAGGATACCGGGGAGATGAACCAGGAGGCATTTTTCGCCGTCTCGGATTATATCACAGCTTCGCTCTCTACGGTGCAGCTGGTGGCGCACATGCAGAAGGCGCTGGACGATCTGGCTGCGCGCGGCATCGGCATGATCCATACGGTCAGCGGCGTCGGCTTTGCGAGAGATCTGGACGTCGATCTGGAGCGTTTTTTTGCGCGCGGCATCACAAACGGCATGCAGATGCGCGTGTTTATGCAGACGCTCGATGTGAATAAGGCGGTAAAGCGGAAGCTTCCGAGAATCGGGGGCTGTTTTGAGACAGCGCTTGACGGATGCTTCGGTTCCATGGATGCGGCACTGCTCTCGCCGTATGAAAACACGTCGGACTGCGGCGTACTCTACTATTCGGATGAAAAAGTGACGGAATTCTGTAAGGCGGCAAACCGCGCCGGTCTGCAGATCGAGATGCACGCGATCGGCGATAAGGCGTTTGTGCAGGCGGTGCGTGCCATCAAGGCGGCGCTTGACGATCTGCCCAGAGAAGATCACAGACATACGATCATCCATGCATGTCTGCCGACTGCGGAGGAGATTGCGGTCTGTGAGCGGTATCACATCAATCTGGCAGTGCAGACGGCGTTCATTGACTGGCCGCAGGAGCCGGACAGCTATCTGGAGCAGATCCTCGGAGAGCGTGCGGGCAGGCTGAATCCGATCCGCACATTCTGCGAACACGGACTGATTTTAAGTGCGGGATCGGACGGACCCTGCACAGATCCGGACCCGCTTTTATGGATGTATAAGGCATGCAATCACAGCAATCCGGCAGAATCCATCTCCGTGCAGCAGGCGCTGCGCATGTGTACCTACAACGGATATTACACGACCTTTGATGAGAGGGAGCGCGGAAGTCTGGAAGCGGGAAAAATAGCGGACATGGTGTTGCTGGACCGCAATCCTTACGACATCCCGAAGGAGGAACTGGCTTCCGTCAAAGTGAAGCAGCTCTACCTGCGGGGGCAGGAATATAAAAAAGGAAACGGCGGCGGAGCCGCACAGATTCTGCGCGGAATGATAAAGCGGGGAAAATGCTGACCGGCATTTTTCCTAGTTAGGGTGATCTTACAGATATTTTACATATCCCTTCTAAATTTTACACAACGCACCCGAACAATTTTACAAACCTCCGATATGATAGAAGAAATAAGAAGCTATCATATCGGAGGTTTTTGTATACATGGAAAAACAGACACTGGTATGGGCGCACCGCGGCGCAAGCGGCTACGCGCCTGAAAATACACTGGAGGCATTCCGGAAAGCGGTTGAGATGGGCGCGGACGGCGTGGAGCTGGATGTGCAGCTCACAAAGGATGGAGAACTGGTTGTCATCCACGACGAGACGGTTGACCGTACCAGCGACGGCAGCGGCTGGGTCAAAGATTTTACATACGCGAGAATTTCCAGATTTAATTACAACCGGACGCATAAGGAAGGGTACGAGCGGGCGATGATCCCGACGCTCGAGGAAGTCTATGAGCTGTTAAAGCCGACGGGACTTACGATCAATGTGGAATTAAAGACCGGCGTGGTCTTTTATCCGGAGATCGAAGCGCGCGTGCTTGATCTGACCGCCCGCATGGGACTGGAGGAGCGCGTGTGGTACTCGTCGTTTAACCACTACACGGTGCAGCGCATCAAGGAGCTGAATCCGCAGGCGAAGACCGGCATGCTCTACTGTGACGGCATTGTCAATCCGGTCAGCTATGGCGCGCTTGTCGTGGGCGCAGACGCCATGCATCCGGCGCTCTACAATCTGCAGTATCCGAATTACATGGAAGACTGTAAGAAGCACGGAAAGCGTGTGCATGTCTGGACGGTGAACGAGGAGCAGTACATGCGCATGGTGTGCGAGATGCAGGTGGACGCCATGATTACGAATTATCCGGACGTGGGCAGGCGGATCGCTGCCGAGTATCTGGACGGAACGCTGACACCGGAGCTGGTGCGCGTGATAAAGAAGCAGGGGAAGCAGGGATGATGCCGGAGGATAGAAGCTGTGCGAAAGAGGAGAAGACTGCTTATGCCGCCTGGATGGCGGAGACGGTAGAGCCTTATCTGAAAGAGCACGGCGAGAAGGGCTATCTTAAGATGGAAGATGGCATGTCGATCGCTTACCGGCGCTATTTTCTGCCGGATGCGGGGAAATGTGTTGTGATTTCCCACGGGTTTTGCGAATTCGCGGAAAAATATAACGAAGTCGCATACCGTTTTCTGCAGGCGGGATACTCGGTCTATGTGCCGGAACACCGGGGACACGGGTATTCCGGGCGCGAGGTGGATGACCCGGAACTGGTGCATGTGCAAAGTTATGACTGCTATGCCGCAGATCTCGCGCGGTTTGTGGAGACGGTCGTAAGTCCTGGGGAGGAACACCGGATCGTGTTTGCACATTCGATGGGAGGCGCCATTGCAATCCTTGCACTGGAACGTTATCCGCAGTTGTTTGAGGCGGCAGTCCTCTCCGCGCCGATGTGTGCCATGCAGACCGGAAAATATCCGCGGTTTGCTGCACGGCTGCTGGCGGAGTTCTGCTGTCTGACCGGAAAAGGAAAATGCTTTGCCACACTGGCGGGACAGCAGGGCTTTTCAGAGACGCCGCAGTTTGAGGGGAGCAGCTGTCTCTCAAGAGAGCGTTATGATTATATGTTTCAAAAGCGGCTCTTAGAGGAACATTACCGCACCTACGGCGGAAGTTATGCCTGGGTCCGTGCAGGGCTTCGCGCCAGCTGTAAGCTGATGCGGCGGGAGAATCTGGCAAAGATCAAGGTGCCGGTGCTGCTTTTTGCAGCAGGTCGTGACCACATGGTGGATAACGATGCGATCGCGCGGTTTGCGGAGGAGACGGAGCGGACAAAGCTTTTCTTTATGCCGGATTCCAGACATGAGATTTTTAATGCGGATGAGCGGACGCGTGCGAAATACTATGATGAAATATTCCGCTTTATTAAGGAAAAAGAGGTAAAAGATTATGAAAACGAAAATGAGCAGACTCGAAAAATACTGGGTGCTGTATGACGTCGGAAATTCGGCGTTCACACTGCTGGTGTCGACGATTATACCGATCTACTACAAAAACATGGCGTCCGCAAACGGCATCAGCGCCTCGGATTCCACCGCATATCTAAGCTACGCCATCTCGATCTCAACGCTGATTGTGGCGGTTTTAGGACCGGTGCTTGGTGCGGTGGCCGACAATAAGAACCGCAAGAAGCCGCTGTTTACATTTTTCATGATGATGGGAGTGCTCGGCTGTGCGGCGCTTGCGATTCCAAGGACCTGGATTCTGTTTCTTGCCATTTTCGTAATTGCAAAAGTCGGATTCTCCGGAAGCCTTATTTTCTACGATTCCATGCTTGTGGATGTCACGACGGATGAGCGGATGGATGAGGTGTCCTCCCAGGGCTATGCGTGGGGATACATCGGAAGCTGCGTGCCGTTTGTGGCGAGCCTCGGTCTGATCCTCGGCGCGGATGCGATCGGCATTTCCGGCACGGTTGCGATGATGATTGCATTTTTTATCAACGCGGCATGGTGGGTGGTTGTGACACTCCCGCTGCTGCGGAACTATCAGCAGAAATACTATGTGGAAGCGGGCGGCACCGATGTGCGCGGGATTTTTTCCAGACTCGGCAAAGTCTTTGCGGAGATCCGGGATGACAAAAAGGTGTTGTGGTTTCTGGCAGCGTTTTTCTTCTATATTGATGGCGTGTATACCATCATCGAGATGGCGACTTCTTACGGAAAAGACGTCGGAATCAGCGACACCAGCCTTCTGATGGCATTGCTGCTCACGCAGGTCGTCGCATTCCCGTGCGCGATTCTGTTCGGAAAACTGACCCAGCGCTTTGCATCTTCAAAACTCATTTCGGTCTGCATCGGTGCCTACTTTGCGGTTGCGGTCTATGCACTCTGGCTGGATGCGGCGTGGAAATTCTGGATGATGGCAACGTTTGTCGGCGTATTTCAGGGAGCCATCCAGGCGCTCTCCCGTTCCTACTATGCCAAGATCATCCCGAAGGAAAAGTCGACGGAGTATTTCGGCATCTTCGATATTTTTGGAAAAGGAGCTTCCTTTATGGGAACAATGCTGATGGGAATCACCACGCAGTTGTTTGATACATCAAGAGCCGGTGTGGCAGCGATCGCCGCCATGTTTGTTGTGGGATTTATCTGCTTTCAGATGCAGCGCCGGTGCATGGCGGGGGAGACGTCACAGAGCGGTGCGATGGGAGGCGCAGCGGGTTTTGCCAAAGAATGATTCTAAAAAGAAAAACAAGCGAATAGAAATAAAGGAAAAACAAAACGGAGAACAAAAATTGCCGAATGAGGACCTGTTGAGTGAGAAACTGTTACAGCCGATGGTGCAGCTATCCTATGCCGCCGCCATGGATCTCGTACAGGCACGATTAAGACTGATCAATGCTGACCTGACGGAACAATGCCACCGCCAGGTCATTCGCAATATGTCCTGCCGCATCAAGACGCCGGACAGCGTCATCAAAAAGCTCAAAAAGAAAGGGCGGGAAGTCTTCTTTGAGGAGGCGGTGCAGACACTCAATGACATCGCCGGCATCCGGGTCGTGTGCTTTTTCTGCGACGACATCTACCGGATTGCGGATGTTATCAAGAAGCAGAAGGATTTTCATATTATCAAAGAAAAGGATTATGTGAAAAATCCCAAGAAGAGCGGCTATCAGAGTATTCATGTGATTGCGGGTGTTCCGGTGACGTACAATGACACGGTCACGGAGATCCGGGTGGAGATTCAGATCCGCTCGTTTGCGATGGATTACTGGGCAGAGCTGGACACGCAGATGTGTTATAAGAAGGATGCCGGCCAGATCGCCAATGTGGAGCGCGAGACGCGCGGCTACTCGGATGTGATCGCAAAGGTGGACAATAAGATGTTAGAGCTGCGCCGGCAGATTGAAATGATGTGACAGGATTTTTACACAGGTTTTACATAAGTGCTCTTCTGCATTTTACATTCCTCCCGTAAAGTAAACCATGTTCTAAGAAACGAGGTAAAAGAAAAAACGGAGAAGAGATTCCGTAAAATTGAATGGAGGATTCAAAATGAAGAAGAAAGTAATGTGTATGTTATTGACAGGTGTTATGGCAGCGAGCATGTTCGCAGGATGCGGCAGCAGTGAGACAGCAGACACCACCACAGACGCAGCAGCCACAGATGCAGCAACCACAGATGCAGCAGCCACCGCAGACGCAGCAGATACCACAAGCGAAGCTGCACCGGCAGAGAATGCAGATTTCGATCATACATCAGCAATCGCCGTATATTCCCGTGAGGATGGTTCCGGCACAAGAGGAGCATTCATTGAGCTGTTCGGTGTGGAAGAAAAAGATGAGAGCGGCGAGAAAGTGGATAACACCACAGAGGAAGCGATCATCACCAACAGCACGGACGTTATGCTCACATCGGTAGCAGGTGACACCTACGCAATCGGTTATGTATCCCTTGGTTCCTTAAATGACACGGTAAAGGCAGTAAAAATCGACGGGGCAGAGGCTACCGTAGAGAACATCAAGAGCGGTACCTACAAGATCGCAAGACCGTTCAACATTGCAACAAAGGGCGAGGTCAGCGAGGCTGCACAGGATTTCATCAACTACATCATGAGCGGTGACGGGCAGAAAGTAATCTCCGACAACGGTTATATCGGAGATGATTCCGCAGCAGCATTCGAGTCCAATGGAGCAGAAGGCAAAGTCGTAGTCGGCGGTTCCTCTTCCGTATCTCCGGTAATGGAGAAACTGATCGAGGCTTACAAGGCAGTCAATGCAAACGTGGAGATCGAGCTTCAGACAAGTGATTCTACCACAGGTATGACCGGCGCAGCAGACGGCACACTTGACATCGGTATGGCTTCCCGCGAGTTAAAGGATTCCGAGACAGAAGAAGGACTTACCGCAACGAAGATCGCCATGGACGGTATCGCAGTGATCGTAAACCAGGAGAACCCGGTAGAGGATCTCTCCTCTGACACCGTAAAGGGTATTTTCACAGGCGGGACAACAACCTGGGATGCAGCAAACTAGGACGGACAGTAGAAATAGCATAGCAGGACGGACCGGGGGAACAGAATGTTCTTCCGGTCCTTTCGTGGAACATACACGTTATTTAGGAAAAACCTGTAAATGGAGGTTCTGATGAAAAAAAGAGAGAAGATCATGGAATATGTATTTCTGCTGGCTGCGGTCATCTCCATCGTGGCGGTGGCGCTGATCTGCATATTCCTGTTTGCAAACGGAATTCCGGCAATGAAGAAAATCGGATTTGCGGAATTTCTGACCGGAACCAAGTGGAAGCCGGGAAACAATAAATTCGGTATCTTCCCGATGATACTGGGAAGTATCTATGTCACCGGAGGCGCGCTGATCATCGGTGTGCCGGTCGGTGTACTCACATCTGTTTTTATGGCAAGATTCTGTCCGGAAGGACTGTACAAGCTCTTAAAGCCGGTCGTGAACCTGCTGGCGGGCATTCCGTCTATCGTATACGGATTTTTCGGACTGGTTGTGCTCGTACCGTTCATCCGGGAGCATTTTAAGAACAGCAACGGACAGAGTATTCTCTGTGCGTCGATTCTTCTGGGAATCATGATCCTGCCGACCATCATCGGAGCGTCCGAACCGACGATCCGCGCAGTGGAGCAGAGTTATTACGAAGGAGCGCTGGCGCTCGGGGCAACGCATGAGAGAAGTGTCTTTACTGTCGTGGTACCGGCGGCAAAATCCGGTATTCTGGCGGCGGTCATCCTCGGCGTCGGACGTGCACTCGGGGAGACGATGGCGGTCATGATGGTTGTGGGCAACCAGCCGCGTGTCCCGAACAGTATTCTGCAGGGCGTCCGCACACTGACGACGAACATTGTCATGGAGATGGGCTATGCGACGGATCTGCACCGGGAGGCGCTGATCGCTACTGGCGTGGTGCTGTTCGCGTTTATTCTGATCATCAATCTGTGCTTCTCGGCAATCAAGCGAAGCGGAAAGGAGTAGGGGATGGAACAGATAAATCCAATCAACAAAGTAACATTAAAAGATAAAATGAAATCCTATACCAGACATCCCGGCTCTTTGATCCTGCTGCTTCTGGTTTTGATTGCAGCCGCGCTCACGGTGGTGACGCTGCTTTTTCTTGTGGGCTACATCCTTATCAGTGGTATTCCGTACCTAAAGCCGAGCCTGTTTGCATTACATTATAATTCAGACAATGTGTCCATGCTCCCCGCCATCATCAACACGGTGGAGATGGTTGTGGTCTCGCTGCTGTTTTCCGTGCCATTTGGTGTGGGGGCGGCAATCTACATGATCGAATATGCCAGAAAGGGCAATAAATTCGTGGAGGTTGTCCGTCTGACAGCGGAGACGCTGACCGGTATTCCTTCCATTATCTATGGTCTGTTCGGTATGCTGTTTTTCAACATTGCACTGCACTGGCGCTATTCCATGCTCTCCGGAGCGGCGACGCTCGCCATCATGGTGCTGCCGACGATCATGAGAACCACGGAGGAGGCGCTTTTGTGTGTGCCGGATTCCTACAGAGAGGGAAGCTTCGGGCTGGGCGCCGGAAAACTGCGGACGATTTTTAAGATTGTGCTTCCGGCGGCAATCCCGGGAATTCTATCCGGTATCATTCTCTCGATCGGACGTATCGTCGGAGAGACCGCGGCGCTCATTTACACGGCGGGTACCGTGACCGGTGTGGCGGGACTTATGGATTCCGGGCGTACGCTCGCCATCCATATGTATGTGCTTTCTAATGAAGGTTTACATAAAAATGAAGCAAATGCGACTGCAGTGGTGCTGCTTGTCATTGTCCTTCTGATAAATGGAGTCTCATCCTTGATCGCGAAGCGGTTTGAGGCAGTGAAAGAATAGCGCACAGCGCGGAAATGAGGAAAACATGGGAGAAAAGTTTAATATATCGAATCTGAATCTGTATTACGGCGATTTCCACGCGCTCAAGGACGTGGATTTGTCCATTAACGAAAAAGAAATTACCGCATTTATCGGTCCGTCCGGTTGTGGAAAATCTACCTTTTTAAAATGCCTAAACCGCATGAACGACCTGGTACAGGGATGTAAGATCACAGGACAGGTGCTGCTCGACGGGGAAGACATCTACAGCGGCATGGACGTGAACCTGCTGCGCAAGCGTGTCGGCATGGTATTCCAGAAGCCGAATCCGTTCCCGATGAGCATTTATGACAACATCGCATACGGACCGCGCACGCACGGCATCCGCTCCAAGGCAAAGCTGGATGAGATCGTCGAAAAATCCCTGCGCGATGCGGCGATCTGGGATGAGGTGAAAGACCGGTTGAAAAAAAGTGCGCTCGGAATGTCCGGCGGACAGCAGCAGCGTCTGTGCATTGCGCGTGCGCTGGCGGTCGATCCGGAAGTGATTCTGATGGATGAGCCGACGTCTGCGCTTGACCCGATCTCAACCTCGAAGATCGAGGATCTCGCGGTGGAACTGAAGAAAAAATACACGATCATTATGGTGACGCACAACATGCAGCAGGCGGTGCGTGTGTCCGATAAGACCGTATTCTTCCTGCTCGGCGAGGTCATTGAGAGTGGAGATACGGAAAAACTGTTCTCCGTGCCGCAGGATAAGCGGACAGAGGATTACATTACCGGACGTTTCGGTTGATGAAAGGAGCAAGCAATGAGAAACAGATTTGAGAGACAGCTGTTGGAACTGAACAATGAACTGATCCAGATGGGAAGCATGATTGAGCGCGCGATCGAGATGGGAATCTCCGCGCTGGTGCGCCAGGATGTGGAGAAGGCGAAAAAGGCGATCGCCTACGATGAGGAAATTGACGGGCAGGAAAAGACCGTGGAGTCGCTCTGCATGAAGCTGCTGTTGCAGCAGCAGCCGGTTGCAAAGGATCTGCGCCTGATCTCCGCGGCGTTAAAGATGATTACCGATATGGAGCGGATCGGAGACCATGCGGCGGATATTTCCGAGATGACGATTCTGATGTCCGATGCGACATACGAGCGCAGCGCGATCAACATTGATCTGGTGGAAAGTATGGCGAAAGAGACTACTGATATGGTCATCAAGTGCGTGGACGCATTCGTCAACAAGGATCTGGAGCTGGCGCGCACGGTGATTGCGCAGGATGATGTGGTCGATGATCTGTTCGCGGACTTTAAGCAGCAGCTGATCAAAAAGATTAATGAGAACGTCAAAAACGGCGAGCAGGCGACGGATATGCTGATGGTGGCAAAATATTTTGAGCGTATCGGCGATCACGCGACAAACATTGCCGAGTGGGTCATCTATTCGATCACGGGAGAGCACGAGAAGTAGGAAATCGGTCTAAAAACCGTGATTTTACACAGATTTTACATAAAGCTTACCGGAAAATTACCTGAAATTAAAAAATTTTACCGACTCCTTGGATTGTAATTGCAAAACGTCAAAAAATACGTTATAAATGATTATGTATGCGTATGTAAAAAAGATGTAAAGCAATGAGATGCAAAGGAGATTAGAATGGATATTTTTGGAGTACTGTCCCTGATTGGCGGGTTGGCATTATTCTTATACGGAATGCATGTGATGGGTGCCGGACTGGAGAAGATGTCAGGCGGAAGGCTGGAGCGCATCCTGGAGAATCTGACATCGAATCCGTTAAAAGCGGTACTGCTCGGTGCAGGTGTCACAGCGGTCATACAGTCATCTTCCGCGACGACGGTTATGGTCGTCGGATTTGTAAATTCCGGTATTATGAAGCTTTCACAGGCGATCGGAATCATCATGGGTGCCAATATCGGTACGACGATTACCGCATGGCTGCTCAGCTTGACGGGAATTCAGGGAGATAACCTTTTTATAAATATGTTAAAGCCGACATCGTTCTCACCGATTCTGGCTATGATCGGTATTATTCTGCTGATGTCCGGCAAGAGCGATAAGAAGAAGATTACCGGAGAGATTCTGCTTGGATTCGTTGTGCTGATGTACGGTATGTCGGCGATGAGCGGTGCGGTGGAGCCGCTTGCGGACGTGCCGGAGTTCACGAACCTGCTTACCATGTTCAAGAATCCGGTGCTTGGAGTGCTTGCAGGAGCGCTGCTCACGGCGGTCATCCAGAGTTCCTCCGCGTCTGTCGGTATTTTACAGGCGCTTTCGGTAACAGGTGGATTTACATTTGGCACAGCGATCCCGATTATTCTGGGACAGAACATCGGTACCTGTGTGACAGCGATGATCTCCGCAATCGGCGCGAACAAGGGTGCAAAACGTACCGCGTTTGTACATTTATATTTTAACATGATCGGTACGGTTCTTTTCCTGTGCCTGTTTTATCTGGGGAATGCAATCTTTCGTTTCCCGTTTACGAACGATGTCGTAAATGCAGCGGATATTGCACTGGTTCACAGTATTTTTAATGTATTTACCACTCTGGTTCTGCTTCCGTTTACGAAGGGTCTGGAGAAGCTGGCATATCTTACAATTCCGAAGACAGAGGATGAGAAGAAGACGGCAGACGATGTGTTTGTAATCTTAGATGACAGATTTCTCTCATCCCCGGCATTTGCGATCGAACAGTGCCGCTCTCTGGTAAGCCAGATGGCGGAGATGACAAGAGACGGATTTCTGGAGGCGATGGACGTGCTGGGAGCGTATTCAGAGGAGAAAGCACAGGATGTCATTGACAAGGAGAACCGGGTCGATGTCTATGACGACAAGATCACCGCATATCTGACGAAGCTGAGCAGTGAGAATCTGTCCTATAAGGACAGCCTGCAGGTGACGTCGCTGTTGCACTGTATTACGGATTTTGAGCGTATCTCCGACCACTCGATCAATGTGGTGGAGAGCGTACAGCAGATGCGCAAGGAAAATCTGACGTTTTCCAGGAAAGGTGAAGAGGAGATGAATCTCTACGGTGCGGCAATCCGTGACATTCTGACAAGAACCACGGATGCGTTTGTGAACAACGATCAGGCGCTGGCGCATACGGTGGAGCCGTTAGAGGAAGTAATTGACGAATTAAATAAAGATGTGAAGAAGCATCACATGAAGCGGCTGCGCAAGGGCAAGTGCAGTATGGAGCTGGGACTGGTCCTGTCGGATCTTGCCATGAATTATGAGCGTGTGGCAGACCACTGTTCCAATATTGCCGTGTACATGATGCAGCTGAAGGATACACAGCTGGAGGAGCACAGCTTTACAGAGCAGCTGGATGAGGCGGAGAGCGCAGAGTTCACCAGACTGCTGGATGAGTTCGGAAGCAAGTACGCGCTGTAGTCTGTATCTTCGATCTGGTGTGCATAAGCGGCCGCGGAAGAGAGGAGAACAATGGCAACAATTTATATTGTGGAAGATGACGTCAACATCCGTGAGATTGAGCGCTATGCGTTGAAGAACAGCGGATATGAAGTGGAGGAATTCGAGAGCGGAGAAAGCATGTTTAAACGGCTGGAGCGGGCGGTTCCGTCCCTTCTGCTGCTGGACATTATGCTTCCGGATGAAGACGGTCTGGAGATTCTGGGAAAACTCCGGGCGAATAAAAATACGGCAGCCATTCCGATCATTATGGTCACTGCAAAGACCAGTGAGCTGGACAAGGTCAAGGGACTGGATCTCGGAGCGGATGACTATATCACAAAGCCATTTGGCGTGATGGAGCTGATTTCCAGAGTGAAAGCGCTGCTGCGCAGGACGCAGAGTGTGGCGGAGGAGACGAAAATCTGCCATGGTGAGATCAGGATGGACAACGACAAGCACGCGGTATTTGTCGGGGATGAGCCGTGTGAGCTGACGTTCAAGGAATACGAATTGTTGAAATATCTCATGATCAATGCGGGGATTGTCCTGTCCAGAGACAAGATCATGGATCAGGTATGGGGCTTTGAGTACGAGGGCGAGAGCCGGACCGTGGATATGCACATCAAGACATTGCGCCAGAAGCTTGGGGCGGCGGGAAGCTGCATCAAGACGATCCGCAATGTGGGATATATGATCGAGTAGACAAAAACCTATGAAGAAAAAATTAAATTCCAAATTTATGTTGATTGCGGCAATCGCCATTCTGGTGACTGCCGTATGTTCTATCGGGCTGTTTTACAGCATTCTGGTACAACAGATTTATGATGACTTAAAGGCAAATGCACATGTGATCTCCCGGCTGGATTTCGAGGATGCGTCGCAGGAAGTGTGCGATCAGCTCTCCGAGGACGGGCTGCGGATCACCCTGATTGCTTCGGAGGGAACCGTGCTTTACGACAGCATGGAGGACGAGACGAAGATGGAGAATCACAGAGGGCGTCCGGAGGTCGAGCGGGCGCTTGCAGTCGGGGAAGGCCGCGGGATGCGCAAATCGACGACTTCCGCGGAGCACACATTCTATTATGCGATGCGCCTCTCAGACGGAAATGTTCTTAGAATCGGAAAAGAGAGCGGCAGCATCTACCATCTGGCATGGAATATGACGATGCTTACGCTGGGTGTGGGATTGTGTGTATTCCTGGTGTGCGCCTTTTTTGCAAAACGCATGACAAAGCGCTTTGTGGAGCCGATCGAAAAGATGGCGGACAACATTGTGCTCGTCGATGAGCGGGAAGTATACGAAGAGATGCGTCCGTTTGTGTCGATGATCAAGCAGCAGCATGTGGATATCTTAAACCATGCACAGATGCGGCAGGAATTTACCGCAAATGTATCGCATGAACTCAAGACCCCGCTCACGGCGATCTCCGGCTACGCGGAACTGATCGCAAGCGGCATGACCAACGAGCGCGATACCGAGCATTTTGCAAATGAGATTCACCGGAGTGCGGAACGTCTGCAATCTCTGATTAACGACATCATCAAGCTCTCGGAGCTGGACAACAGCGACCTTAAGCTGGAGTTTGAGCCGATCGATCTCTATACGCTGGCGACGACCTGCATCGATCAGATGCAGATTGCGGCGCAGAAGAACGAAGTCACATTGCTGCAGGAAGGCGGGCCGGTCACGATCAACGGCAACAAGACGCTCATCGAGGAACTGCTCTACAATCTGTGCAGCAATGCCGTGCGCTATAATAAGAAGGGCGGCAGTGTGACCGTCATTACGGGCATGAAGAACCAGAGACCGGCGCTCACAGTGCGCGACACCGGCATCGGCATCCCGAAGGAGCAGCAGGACCGTGTCTTTGAGCGGTTCTACCGTGTTGACAAGAGCCGTTCCAAGTCGACGGGAGGCACAGGACTCGGGCTTGCGATCGTAAAGCACATCGTCGTGCAGCACGAAGCCCAGATCGAGCTCTCCAGCGAGGAGGGCGTGGGCACCGAGGTGACGGTAATCTTCTAGCCCGCGCGACGCGGCAGAAACCGGGGCGCTTTGGTATATTATGACGGCGGCCGGAGAAATCCGCCGGATTCTGCCGATTGCCGGGAGTCGCGATTCGATCGAAAAACCGGCGGTTTCTAACCATGCTGTTCTCACATCTGCGATCGTCCGTGTCTTTCCAAGCTTTGAACACGCTATGGGGAGTGTTCGCACAGCAAAAGACAATTTTAAAATTTTTGTGCAGCGCTTGGCACACCGGTGAGCAAAATATAAGAAATTGTCGCAATAAGCAAAGATCTCTTTGAAGTGATAAGTAATATTATAGGAATACCAGAGAACAAAAAGTTCCAGAATAAACAGACGGCGGCAAATTCTTTGAAGCAAAATTCGTGTATTTCTTCCATGCCGTGGCTGGCATCCCGTTCCGTGTCTTGGCCATGTTTGGACACTCACGGAGTGTGTCCGACAAGCCGCAGACAATGAGCGGACTTTCTGGTGTCCCTAATGGCACCTCTTCACAGACAATATAAAACCGCGC
>OIWQ01000553.1_pt1 | contig 49215 bp, 31 predicted proteins | sample 1587571 | NCBI WGS metagenome assembly OIWQ01 (sample SAMEA3888910, study PRJEB22519) | human gut metagenome | biome: human gut; feature: human-associated habitat; material: faeces | place: Denmark | collected 2010
CTCGGGTTCCTTTCAGTCACCCGAGGTTAAGCATAATTCGCCGCCTTCGGCGACGCTTAACAAGCAATCATTACTTAATCATCATCTTCTTGCCGTTCATGATAACAAGACCCTTATAGTCCTTGTTTACACGCTGACCAGCGAGGTTGTACATAACGTTGTTCTTAACAACTGTAGAAGTGTGGATGTTGTTGATACCTGTCTGACCCTCACCAAGAACGAAGAGCATAGGCAGAACTGTCTTGTCCATCTTCTTAGCGTAAGCACCGAATGATGTGTATGTGCCATCACCAAACTGGATAAACTTACCATTGTTGAAAGAAATAGTGAATGTACCATCAGCCTTAGGCTCTACTGTCCAAGCAACAGCTTTCTCGCCAAGATTGAATGAATTATAATCCTTAGTTGGATCTGTTGTATCCATATAGAGGTAGCGGCCATAGCAGTCCTGGATAGAGTAGCCATCCTCGCATGTAGTAAATACGAAGTTGTCGTCGTAAGAAGACTCAATCTTCAACTCGTCCAAAGTTCCTTCCTTAGACTGTGTTTGGAGGTAGCCATAAGTATATGTCTTTGCCATAGGCATAGCATAGTAGGTCTTGTTGTCGCGCTGTGCAACGATGAGGTACTTCTTGCCCGACTCAACCGCAGTAGCCTTCTTGTATGTTACGTAGTGCCATACATAGATAGTGCAAGTAGCCTTGCCAGCAGCATATACGTCGTTCTCAGCAGACTCAGCTGTGATAACGGCCTCGCCCTCTTCTGTACCAAGAGCAATAACACCCTCTGCGTTTACAGTAGCAACCTTCTCGTTGTTTGAAGAGAACTTAACAGCAGCTGTAGTCTCCTTTGAGAATGTAGGAGATGTGAACGAAGTACCAGCCTCGTGGTTTATCTTCTCCTCAGAGAAAGCAAGAGCAGCGTTCTTCTTAACGGCACCGGTCTGCTTGTAGATGTGTACCTTTGTAAGCTGAATGTTGTTGGCATTTGTAAGCTTCAACACATACTGGGTGCCTGCAGCCTGTGAACCTGCAGCAATGTCAAAAGTCTGCTCAGTCTTTATGCCTGTAACCTCTGTACTAACAGCCTTGTCATCAACAAAGATATTAAAGGTTACCTTACCAGAACCGTTCTTAGAAGCCTCAAAAACAATCTTAGAAACGGGGAAGTCGAACTTAGGAAATTTCAAGGTAGCACCCTTCTTACCAAGCATAAGGTAGCCATTATCATAAGTGTTGAAGTAATAGCCCTCACCTGTACCTGTTGAACCGGTCAATGTCACAGTGTAAGTGCCATTGGTAAAGTCTTTTGCTTCAGTAGCGATATTAGCCTTTGCTTCTGGGAACTTCCACTTGGTATTATCCGTGAAGTCAAGAGTTACCTTCTCCTGTGCTGAGATAGCTCCGCATACGAGCAACATCACAGCCATCAATGTAAAGCGTAAAGTTTTAATCATAATAGTTTTGTTTTAAAGTTTATAGATGTTCTAATATTATTCTTTTGGTTACGTACACTTAGTTAAGGGTGCACCTATTGATATTGCAAAGTTATACAAATAATATATACGAACAAAGGAATATGAGATTAAAAATAGGTTAATAATGTATTAAGGGGAGATTTCGGGGGTGAGTTAGATTGCTTGATTAGCGTAGTATTAAAGTGCCAATATGCCAGATTTTTACTTACCATATTGATATACAAATAGTTACAGGCTGGCACATGGCGACAGAATAAGGATGATGTAGCAGGGTATATACCAGTTGTATGCTATGTATCTGCCAGGCATTAGCTATGGTATCGTTACCTCGGCTTCGTAATAGTGTTACCGAGACTTTGTAATCGTGCCAAACAGCCTTTATAGCTATGCTGTTAAGCCTCTGTTACGATGTCGCAGCTTCTTTCGGCTGGCACATTGGTGATTGGAGCTGTTATATAGCCTGGCAGATAGAGTGCTGACAAAGCCAATGTGACAGCCTATAATTTATTGGTATTCAACAATATATGGTGATACTGGCAGATTTATGTCTTAAAACCTACCAACGAATAAAGGGTTTGTCGAGACCGCAGCCTCAACAAACCCTTAACTCATTAAGATTCTTAAATATATTCCCGATTACTTTACAATCATCTTCTTGCCGTTCTCGATAACAACGCCCTTGAAGTCCTTGCTTACACGCTGACCAGCGAGGTTGTAACGAACACCGTTCTGAGCCTTAACAGCTGTGATGTTGTTGATGCCTGTAGCGGCGCCATCAGCTGTGAAGACAGTTGCCTTAGCATAACGTACGGCCTGATTTTTTGTAGAGCCTTCCTCTCTGTAAATAGTAAATACAACTTTCTTTGTTTCGATAGATTCACCCTTCTCGTTCACGTTTGTCCAAACTGGGTCGATAGCTGGTCTTTCAGGCTTAGCATTAGGATCTGCACCTGTCATTTCTATTTTACCACAATCAGCCTTAATAGTTGCCCAATCTTTTGCGTTTGAAGCAGCAATGCTAATCTTTGTGATATTTTTATCTGACTCGAAAACCATTGTATTTCCATCAAGACAAGCCTTATCACCAGTTGCAAGACCACCATAAAGTCTAATGAAGTTATGAGCAACGTATTCGCTCTTCTTCTTATCCCAAGCAATAGTATAAGTAGGTGCACCACTACCATTAAGCTTATCAAAGGTTACTTTTATACCATTCTGTTCTATCGCTTTTGTAGCAATATAAAAGGTTTTATCTTTACCAGCTTCTACCTCTTTTACTTCGGTTAATGGCTTATAAAAGTTTACAAAGTCGATAACCTCACCCTTAGACTCAGTTGTCCCCTGTGCGAACATTGAACCACTAACTGCCATAAGGGCAACAACGAAAATTGAGCGTAAATTCTTAATCATAATAGTTTTGATTTTAGTTAATAATACAGATTTTAATTTTAATAGTTGTTTGTTGTGTTGCTACTAACGAGCACATCGTTGTGCGTTGTGTTGTAGGTAACACGTTTGCAAAGATAATCAAATAATTCGTTATGGCAATTTTTTTAAGACTTTATTTGTTACAATAAAGTATAAAATAGTTCTCCATTAGTACAACTCATTGATTATCAGCACTATTTAGAGTTGAAGATTTTATTGCAAAGAGAGTGCAACTACTCTTCTATCTTCGACATTTCTTGTGCTTCCCAGTCTTCCCACTGCTTCATAGCCTCCTTCCAGTCGGTCTGTTCGCCAGCCTCCACAGCCTCTTGTTGGCGAGCCGCCTCATCGCGTTCGCGGTCGCGTTGGCGCTTAGCCTTCATGTCGGCAATGGTCTGTTCGTCGAGTATAACGATGGCTCCACGGTGTATAGCGTCGTAGAGTTCTTGCTCGCCAAAGGCACGGCCAGGCACATTAAAGTCGGATATATTAAACTCGTAGTCTACGCGCAGCTTATGACGCAGCTCCTTTTGCTTGGCGCGGTTAGCCGAATTCTTAAGTCGCAGGAGCTTGGCAATGCCGTTGATCTCCTTGTTAGAGTATTTGTTTCTACCCATAATGTAAATAAGTGTTTATATGCTTAACAAGGTGCAAAAACAGCTTAATATGTTAAATAACCCACTTTTTTGCACTAAATATTTGTTTTGTTCAAGATAAAGCTATATATTTGCGGTATCATTTTTAGTGATTTCGGTTTTTACGAAATCCGTATTATGAGGTTGGTAGCATCCTGCACCAACCTCTTTTGTATTTTATAGCCTTATTGTCAATGCTTTCCAAACGTTGAGGAGCTATGCCAACTGCAGAGCCATGTTGTACGACTTAGCCATGCGTCGCATATTGAGCAGCGCATAGCGCATACGTCCAAGGGCGGTGTTGATGCTTACATCGGTCGAGTCGGCTATCTCCTTAAACGACAGCTGCTGGTAGAAACGCATGTATACCACCTCGCGCTGCATTGGCGGCAGTGCGTCGAGCAGTCGGCGCACGTCGGTCATAACCTGCGAGTTGACATAATGGTTCTCTATATTGCCCTCGTAGAGGTCGGCACCGGGGAGCTTTGAGAGGTCGTTGTCGGCAGAAGTGTCGACAGTGCGCAAGGCAGCCTGGTCGCGATACCAGTCCATGATGGCATTGTGGGCGATACGCATAATCCATGCACCAAACTTTCCGCTAACCATATATCGTCCTTCCTGCAAGCGCGTGATAACCTTGACGAAGGTTTCCTGGAAGATATCTTCGGCTGTGTCGCGGTCGTGCACAACAAATAGTATGTATGAGAATAACTTAGACTGGTTGCGCAGCAACAACAAATCAAAAGCCCGGTTGTTCCCATCAGCGTACGATAAGGCCAACTCCTCGTCGGTCATATCTTGCAAATTCTTCATTTCTTAAATCTTTTATAGTTAAGTAAATGTGCTTCGATAGGCAATGCTTTTGATTGTTTTTATTGAGTTACAATTAACATCCTAATATTAGGATAGTGCAAAGATAAGCACTTTTGACGAATATGCCAAACTTTGTTAAACTTTTTTTTACATCGCAAGGCGCACCGCCACCACCACTATTATGGCGTAGAAGGCAGCCAACGCGTCGTCCAGCATGCAGCCCCAACCGCCGTGTATGTTGCGGTCGACCCATCGGCAGCCAAGCGGTTTGGTGATGTCGATGATGCGGAAGAGCACAAAGCCGAGCGACGCAAGCATGATAGGACGCCATGCCGGACCGTCGACAAAGAGGGCGGGCAACGTAGCCATCCACGTTCCAAAGTACTCGTCTATTATCACGGTGCGGGGATCTTCGCCCCAATAGCGCTCCATAACGTTGTCGGTCCACACCCCTATGAAGAGCGAACCCACCACCAACGCTACCGTTGCAACGCAGAGCCACACGGGCGAAAGCAGAAAATAAAGACCTATCCAGACAAGCAGGGCTATGAAGCCGCCAAAGGTTCCGGGCCCCCAGGGAAAGAAGCCAGTGCCAAAACCGGTAGATATGATGACGTGCAACCAGGGTGCCTCGCCAAGCTGATGATTGTTGTTATTGCTCATTTGTACGGTGTGTTTTATATAAATAATGTACGATGTGGGCTGATTAAAGCCTTGCACGATAAATAATGTGTGCAAAGGTAGTTATTTTTTTCTTATTTTTAGTACTTTTGCAAGAGATACACCATTACACTTAAACATCCATTATCGACAATGACAAAAGCATTTGCCACACTAATACTATCCCTACTCTTATGTCTGCCAGCCAAAGCGCAGCAAGAGTTGAGGCACATGTTCACACAGATTAGCGTGAACGACGGATTGCCTCAGAACACCATCAGCAGCATTGTGCAAGACGACAACGGCATGATATGGATTGCCACGACGGGCGGACTGGCACGGTACGACAGCTACCACTTCGACACATACCACCCCAACAACCACAAAACCGACTGTCTGGCAAGCGACGTGATATCCGACCTGTGCCGCGACAGCAAGGGCCGTGTGTGGATAGCCACCGACAAGGGACTGTCGCTGTACAATGAGGACAAGCGCACCTTCAGCAACTTTGTTTACCGCAAGCACGCTGCCATCATCGACATTGTGGAGCTGGACGACAAGCACCTGCTGCTAAACGCGTCGGGCGAACTGGTTGTGTTCAACACCACCGACTACCAGTTCAGGAAGCTTGGGCTGTGCCGACTTAACATCAAGGGCGTAACCGAGCTGTTCAGTTATGGCGACATTGTGTATATAGCCTATAACCGTGGCGTCATGGCATACAACACCAAGAGCTATCGCCTTGCAAAGCTGCCTATTGAAGGCATTGCCGGCAGCGACATAAAGACCATCTTCCGTGCAGCTCCCGCCAAACTGTATATCGGCACGGAGGGCAACGGACTCTTCTGCTACGACATACTGACCCGAAAGACACGACATCTAAATACACACAACTCACAACTACGCTCCGACTACATACGCACCATTGCCGACGACGAGCTGGGCAACGTATGGGTGGGAACCGTGTCGGGCCTCAACATCATTGGGCAGAACGGCGTACCCGTATGCGCCGACGCCACAACGATAGACGGCACGAGCCTTACAAGCACATCGGTGCGCTGCATTGCACGCGACAAGCAAGGCGGCATGTGGGTGGGTACCTTCTTCGACGGCGTGTGCTACTATAATCCGCGCAAGAACCACTTTGTTAATATACAGAACATACCTGGCGTAAACTCGCTGTCGAACAACATCATTGGCTGCATAGCCGAGGACAGCAGCCACAACCTGTGGATTGGAACCAACGGAGGCTTGCACCACTACAACCCCAAAACTCACCACTTCGACCTACTGACCACTGCCAACGGACTGCTGTCTAACGACATCAAGGCTATGTACATAGACCAAAAGAACAATGTGATGTATGTGGGTACGCAGCTCGGCGGTATGGCTATTGTAAACCTGTCGAACCACAGCATACGGTCGGTAAGGATGAAGTCGAACGTGGCTGACGACAACAGCATATACGACATATACCCATTGGGTGGCGGAAAGCTGCTGTTGGGCTCGCTCACCGGACTGAAACTGTACGACAACACCACCTCCACTATTACACCATTGCCTAAGAACATGCGTGGCGACTACCGCTACCCGCAACGCGTGCGCATCATCTACAGCGACCGAAGCGGCAAGCTGTGGATTGGAGGCGAGGACGGACTGTATACCTACCGCCTTCAGGGCGGCAGCCTGCACCATGTACCCCTGCCCGAAGCCTACGACAAGATGCTGCACACCTGCGTCAACACCATTGCAGCCGACCGCAAGGGCAACGTGTGGGTTGGCACGCAGCAGGGCGCATACGTCTTCTTGCCGCACAACAAGGTTAAGGCTTATACCCGCGACAATGGTCTGCCGGGCAATATGGTGTACGCCATGCTGCAAGACACGATGGGCAAGATATGGCTCAGCACCAACCGCGGCCTGTGTACATTCCGCCCAGAGAGAGACAACTTTAAGTACTACACCGTAAAGGACGGACTGCCCAACAACCTCTTTATGCCTGACGCCGCACTGAAGGCGCACAACGGCATTATGTATTTCGGCAGTATCAACGGCATTGCGTCATTCAACCCCGAGCGGTTTACCGACAACCCATTCGCACCGGAACCCATTATAGCCGAGCTGCGACTGTACGACAACGTCGTTACACCGGGCGACGAAACGGGCATACTGTCTGCCGACATTATGCAGACAAAACGCATAACCCTGCGACACAACCAAACCGACATATCGCTGAGAATGTCGGTACCCAACTATCTGTCGGGCGGACACAACACCTTTGCATACAAGCTTGAGGGCTACGACAGCGAGTGGCGACACTCAAGCGACACCCAGGTAGCCGACTACTCGTACATACAGCCAGGCACCTACCGCTTCCTTGTGCGGGCTGCCAACAACGACGGCAAGTGGAACAACGCCACTACAAAGCTCACTATCAAGGTGCTGCCGCCGTGGTATGCCTCTTGGGCTGCCAAAATAGTGTACCTATTGCTCATCATCGGTGCCATATACGGCGTGTTCAGATACCTTCTCGAACGCGAGAAGCAGCAGCAGAAGGCTCTGCGCGAGCACAAGGAGCAGGAGCACAAGCAGGAGATGTACGAGATGAGGCAGCGCTTCTTCATCGACATATCGCACGAGCTGCGCACACCGCTAACGCTCATAGCATCGCCCTTGGACGAGATTATGAGCCGGCAGCGCGACGGTTGGACCAAGACACGCCTACACCTTATACAGAAGAACGTAAACCGACTGATGCATATCGTAAACCAGCTTATGGACTACAGACGCGCCGAGCTTAACGTCTTCAAGCTTAAGGTGCGCCCTATCCTACTGTCTACGCTCATCGAGAAGAACTTTGCTCTGTACCAGGAGAGTGCCGAGAAGCACGGCATCAGATACGAATGGTGCTGCAACGACGGCGGCAAGCCTACGCTGTGCGACCCCAACTACATCGAACTGATACTGAACAACCTCATATCCAACGCCTTTAAGTACACGCCGGACGGCAAGACCATAACCATTGTGGCTACCGCCGACGACCATGCGCTGCGCCTTGCGGTGCAGGATACGGGCCAGGGCATACCCGAGGAGAAGAAGAAGCGCATCTTCGAACGCTTCTACCAGCTCAACGGCAAGCAAACCGGCGGCTGGGGCATAGGTCTGTCCATCGTTACACGTCTTGTGGAGCTACACCACGGCACAATGTCGGTTGACAGCACATTGGGCGAGGGCAGCACCTTCAGCGTAATCCTGCCCACTAATGCCGAGGCATACACAGCCGAGGAAACGGCTTCGGAGGACGAGATGCACAACAACGAGATAGAGAATCTGTACAAGGACATCACGCCATACGACGGCAACGACACCCCAAGCACCGGTGCCGAGAACAATAATGAAGAAGAAGAGGATGCTGAAGCCATTATGTCTGAGGATGAGAAGGCCACGGTGCTCGTGACCGACGACAACAACGAGATACGCCACTATCTGTGCCAGTCGCTCAGCAGCGAATACCACGTGCTGGAGGCTTCCAACGGCAAGGAGGCATTGGAGGTGTTGGCCCAGAACGAGGTGAACATTATCCTTACCGACGTTATGATGCCCGAGATGGACGGCATACAGCTATGCACACAAGTCAAGAGCGACATTGGCACGAGCCATATACCGGTAATTATACTATCGGCAAAGGTGGACGTAAGCGAGCAGCTCGAAGGCTTGCAGGGCGGTGCTGACGACTATATACCAAAGCCGTTCTCGCTGATGATTGTCAAGACCAAGATACACAACATCCTGCGCACACACCGCATGATGATAGCCCGATACAAAGCGGCAAAAAAAATAGAGCCTCCCAAGCTCACCGTCAACACTATAGACGAACAGTGGCTCGAACAGGCTCTTAAGGTTGTTAATGACAATATAGCCAACGAAAAATTCTCGACCGACGACTTCGCACGCTTGATGCTTATGAGCCGAACAAGCCTTTACACCAAGATGAAGGCTCTGACGGGCGAGAGCGTTAAGGAGTTTATACGCCGAATAAGGCTCAACCGCGCCGCCGAACTTATTGGCGAGGGCAACCTCAACATATCGGAGATAAGCTACCAGGTAGGCTTTGCCACACCGTCCTACTTCACTACAAGCTTTAAGAAGCACTTCGGGTGTCTGCCTACCGAATATCAGGCGCAGGACGACGCGTCAGACGCGTGACGGAACAAAGCCGTTGATTAGCTCTACCACCTTCTGACGCTCGCCATCTGTGAGCGTCGGACTGATGGGCAGGCTTAGCTCCTCCCTGTGTATGCGCTCTGTTATGGGCAGCGACATGGCGCTCCATGCGGCATAAGCCTGCTGCTTGTGGGGAGGTATGGGATAGTGGATGGCGGTCTGCACACCATTGTCCTGGAGATACTGCATAAGCTCGTCGCGGTGTGGCGACATCAGAGGGAAGATGTGAAACACATTCTCCTGCCAATAATCCTCTGTTGGAACCGACACCGCCGGATTGTTGATATACCTTATATAATATAGGGCATGCCCACGGCGGCGTTCGTTCTCGTGGTCGAGATATGGCAGCTTGACAGCAAGCACGGCAGCCTGTATCTCGTCAAGGCGCGAGTTGACGCCGATGTGCGAGAACACATACTTGCGCTCCGAACCATAGTTGCCAAGCGACCTTACCATCTCGGCAAGCTCGGCATCGTCCGTTGTTACGGCTCCGGCATCGCCAAGGGCGCCAAGATTCTTGCCCGGATAGAAGCTGTGGGCAGCCGCATCGCCAAGCGATCCGGTACGTCTGCCTCCGTGGGTGCAGCCGTGTGCCTGCGCATTGTCCTCTATAAGCTTAAGGTTGTGGCGGCGGCAGATGTCGCCAATAAGCTCGGTATAGGCACAGCGGCCGTACAGATGCACTATCATTATGGCACGTGTACGGGGCGTAATGGCTTGCTCGATAAGGCTATCGTCTATCTGGAAGGTGTCCCATCGAGGCTCCACAAGCACCGGCTTGAGGCGGTTCTCGGTAATGGCGAGAATGGTGGCAATGTAGGTATTGGCAGGCACTATAACCTCGTCGCCATCCTTCAGCACTCCCATCTCCTTGTAGGCACGAAGTATGAGGGTAAGGGCATCGAGACCGTTGCCGCATCCTACGCAGTGGCGGGTGCCTATATATGCGGCAAACTTCTGGCAGAAATCGTCGTTGGCGGCACCTTGCAGATACCAGCCACCATTGACCACACGTGTTACGGCAGCATTGATTTCGTCCTTATGCAATGCCGTAATGTCCTTTAAGTCGAGATACTTTATCATAACTCAAAACTGTATTTCATTGTAACCGAACATCCTATACTCTCTTTAAACTCGCACAATCCATAGTTGGGTATACCGTCTTCGGTAGAGGGGCCGATGTCGAGAATACGCAATCCATTGTCGGCATAATAGCCAAACAACGAATAGGCAAGATAATTCATTGGGCGCAACTTGGCATACTGGCGTATATCGCCCCAATACACCACCTGCGCAATGCCGTCGGCAACATGGAATATCTGAGCAGCAGCCACATCGCAGCCCTCATGCTCAAGCACGAAGAAGTCGGCTGTAACCACCCGGCTAACGGTTTGCCACACTTGCTCGAACGTCATTCTCAACGGAAAACCACGTTCCTTGCGGTTGCAGCTTATGACGTTATAGGCACGAGCCACATCGTCGCGGTTGCCACTGTCGAGCTTACGCAAGCAAAAGTTCTGCCTCAAAGCCTGATTGAGAAGCTTGCGTGCGCTACGGTTTATAACACTGCTATAATTGGGCATACGCGATATGTCGAAATGATAGTTGAGGTCGGTGTGGTGCAGTTGCATCTTACGCATCATCACATTAACCCACATAGACAGCCTTGTCTCGTCGTAAACCATAGGCTGAAGCGTTATCTGCAACCTCAGCGAGCGCTCCTTGGCATAATCGGCAAGCGCGTCCACAGCCTTCTCCATACGTTCGAGTCCATGCGTGCCTTTCTCCAAGAAGCCTCCGAACGGAGCCGAAAAGGGCGAGCGCAACACACCATTGCTCTCGCCAAGCACAATGCCGAAACATGTCTTGGGGTCGTCGAACGATAGATAATGCACACGTTCTACCTTGTCGCTGTTGAGCTGGGCAAACGCCACCGTATTGAATACGTGTGCCGCCTGGAAGGTTGATGCGAACTCGTATGGAGTAAGATTCTTTATTTGCATTATCGTTTTACACCCTTATATTTTAAGAAATCGTCGTATTCGTAGATATAATCGGCAGCGTCGTAAGGGTCGGAAGCAATGACAAAGCACACCGCACCCGACGAGAAATCCTCGAGCGTGCGCCACACACCAGTCTCCACAAGCAGCCCCTTCCAAGGATGGTTGAGGTGGAACGACTGTTTCTCCTTGCCGTCGTCGAGCGTCACTGTGAACGAGCCGCTGATGGCAATAATAATCTCGCGGCAGTGCTTGTGGGCATGTCCGCCACGGCTTTCGCCTGCCGGCACGTCGTAGGTCCAGTACACACGGCTCACATCAAAGGGCACGTGCTGCATGCTCTCAGCCACGGTAAGATTGCCACGAGGGTCGCATATCTTCGGCAGGTTTATTATAGAGTATTGTTTGTTGTCCATATATTTATACACATTACTTTATATTAAGAACGCAGAAAAAGCCTATTTATTACATTGCCGACAGGTTTTACGAAACCAATGTGCAGCAGCCATGCCATCACGACAGCCACAACAAAGGCTACAGCAAAGTACATATAGTCGTACAGCACATTGTCGCCCAAAGGTATAAAGTGCTGGGTAAGGCGCATGGCAAACAGATGCACCATAAAAAACTCGAAACTTATGCCGCCAAGCCACAGCATCGGACGGCACGCAAGCAGGCGTGCCACGGGGTCGTTAGAGCCGTCGGCTGACACAAGCTTGAGGATAAACAACGGCATAAAGGGCCAGAACAATGCCGCACAACGACATCCGTTATAGCCCAAACATTGGTAGATTAGATAGAACACGAATCCTGCCAATACATAAACCGCAAGCGGAAGGTTGAGCAATGGGGTTGCCGTTGGGCAAGAAGCTGTGGTGCCCCACTTATAAAGTCGGTAAGCCATTATGCCTATGGCGAAGTCGATGGTTCTTAGCAGCGGATTGGCGTACAGCGTGCAGTTGGTCATATCGGCTGGCACTAAAGATGCCGCTATTAGATATACCGACACAAAGGCAAGCAAGGCATAGCTGTACCGGTGCCTACGGATGTCTATCGACATAAGCCAAGCGTATAGCTGCTTGAATATAAGGTAGAAGAAGAGGGTGTCGCAAAGAAACCACGATACGGCATTGATATTATACAATGTGTGGTTGGAGGGTATCCACGACTGCACCAAGAACAATGTCGAGAGTGTCTGTACCAAATCGTATTTGTACCCTAAACGGCTGTCGAGTGCCAACATCAGTGCAAAGAGCAGGACATGAAGTGGATATAGACGCCAGAAGTGATGCCAAAAGTAGCTGCGTGTGGAGAACTCGCCCCGGCTAACACTCGGCCCATATCCCCACGACATTACAAAGCCGCTAAGGATAAAGAAGAACGACACACCGATGTCGCCGCCAAAATCGAAGGGTGTCGAAACGTTGGGCGTGACGCAATGACTAAGGTAGATAAACGCAACAAACAGAAATCGCGCCCCTTGCAGGGTGCGAATTCTGTTTGTATTATCCTTCTTTAAAGTAAGATCATTCATTTACTTCTCCATATACGGGTCGGTTCCAAGCACGGTTGCCGCAAGACGCTTTGCCTTGTCGCGAAGTGGGGTTGTGTCGTCGGTTGGGGCGCCATAGCACAGCACCACACCCATACGGCGACCTACATGAGCCTCCTGCTTGCCGAAGATACGTACACGTGTGTGGTCTTCCTTCAATGCCTCTACAAAGTTGTATGGCAGAGGGTCGTTGGTCTCGGCTGGCGACAGCACCACCGCACTGGCTCCTGCATGCTCAAGATGTATGCCTGCAATGGGCAGACCCATAACGGCACGGAAGTGAAGCTCAAACTCGGAGAGGTTGGTGGTATGACCAAGCGTAACCATACCTGTGTCGTGTGGACGCGGCGAAAGCTCAGAGAAGATAACCTCGCCCTGCTTGGTAAGGAAGAATTCCACACCCCAAAGTCCGGCTCCGGTAAGGGCGCGTGTCACCTTTTCTGCCATATCCTCTGCCTTGCGAAGCTCGTCCTCAGGCAACTGGAACGGCTGCCAGCTCTCACGATAGTCGCCTCCCTTCTGCACGTGTCCGATGGGCGGGCAGAACAATGTGGGGCCATTCTTCTGTGTAACGGTGAGCAATGTAAACTCCGACTCGAAGTGGATGAACTCTTCTATAATAATCTCCTTGACGTCGCCACGGCTTCCTTCCATTGCGTCGTTAAACGCCTTCTCGAGCTCTTCGGGCTTGCGCACGAGGCTCTGGCCATGACCCGACGACGACATAAGAGGCTTGATGACACACGGGAAACCAATCTCCTGCGAGTGCTCGCGCAGCTGCTCAAGAGTGGTGGCATAGAAATATTTGGCTGTTCGCAGTCCAAGCTCCTTGGCTGCAAGGTCGCGTATGGCCTTACGGTTCATTGTATAGTTCACGGCGCGAGCACTCGGCACCACCTGTATACCTTCCTTCTCGAAGTCGAAAAGGCGCTCGGTGCGTATAGCCTCAATCTCAGGCACAATGATGTCGGGACGGTGGCGCTCGACAACAGCGGTCAAAGCATCGCCGTCAAGCATATTGAACACTTCATGCTCGTCGGCAACCTGCATTGCCGGAGCACCCTCGTATCTGTCGCATGCAACGACATATTGTCCTGCACGCTTTGCGGCGATGACAAACTCCTTGCCTAACTCGCCTGAACCTAACAACAGTATTTTCTTCATGTGGGTCAATAAAAAGATAATGCAAAGCTAATACTTTTATTTCGTTCGGGCAAGTTTTTATTACACAGAAGACACTTCTACTTGATAATTATTTGGGCAAAGCACCCACATAATAACAAAATTATAGCTAACTTTGCATCCCGAATTAATAAAACCCAATAAATAATATATGATTGTCTGCATTGCCGAGAAACCAAGTGTTGCTAAGGATATAGCCCGAATATTAGGTGCTAACGAATCGCACCAGGGATATATGCAGGGCAACGGCTACCAAGTGACATGGACCTTCGGCCACCTTTGTACGCTGAAAGAGCCCAACGACTACACCGAGATGTGGAAACACTGGAGCCTGTCGTCGCTACCTATGATTCCGCAACGCTTCGGTATAAAGCTTATCGACGACGATGGCATCAAACGCCAGTTTGCCGTCATCGAACGATTGATGCAAGCTGCCGACGGCATTGTAAACTGCGGTGACGCCGGACAGGAAGGTGAGCTGATACAACGCTGGGTTATGCAGAAGGCTGGGGCTAAGTGTCCGGTAAAGCGTCTGTGGATATCGTCTATGACAGACGAGGCTATACGCGAGGGCTTTGCGTCGCTTAAGGACCAAAACGAGTATCAGTCGCTGTACATTGCCGGACTGAGCCGTGCCATCGGCGACTGGCTGTTGGGCATGAACGCCACCCGTCTGTATACGCTTAAGTATGGTCAGAACCGACAGATTCTTAGTATAGGACGTGTGCAGACACCTACCTTGGCACTTATAGTGAACCGCCAGAAGGAGATCGACTCGTTTGAGCCGGAGCCTTATTGGGTACTTGCCACTGTCTATCGCGACACCACCTTCACCGCCACCAAGGGCAAGTTCAGCACCAAGGAGGAGGGCGAGGCTGCCTTTGCAACCATTGCCGACAAGCCTTTCACCGTGACAGCGGTGCAGAAAAAGAACGGCACAGAGGCCCCTCCACGTTTGTTTGACCTCACTTCGCTGCAAGTAGAGTGCAACCGCAAGTTCTCTTACAGCGCCGAGACAACGCTCAAGCTTATACAAGGTCTGTACGAGCGCAAGCTCACCACATACCCACGTGTCGACACCCAGTTTCTAAGCGACGACATATACCCTAAGTGTCCGTCCATACTCTCGGGCATAAGCAAGCACTACGAGGCTCTGATGGGTCCGCTTAAGGGCAAGAAGTTGCCTAAGTCGAAGCGTGTGTTCGACACGTCCAAGGTTACCGACCACCACGCCATAATACCTACCGGCGTACCGGCAACAAGCCTTACAGACATGGAGCGCAACGTATACGACCTCATTGCACGCCGTTTTATAGCCGTGTTCTACCCCGACTGCAAATTCTCTACCACCACCGTCTTAGGCTCAGTAGAGGATGTTGAGTTTAAGGCTACGGGCAAGGAGATACTGTCTCCGGGCTGGCGAGACGTGTATGCACAGCACAACGAGCAGCAAACGGCAACCTCCGAGGACGACGAACGAAAGGGCGACGAAGAGCGCACACTACCCACATTCGTAAAGGGAGAAACGGGGCCGCACGTCCCCACCCTATCCGAGAAGTGGACAACGCCACCTAAGTATTATACAGAGGCTACCCTGCTGCGTGCCATGGAGACCGCAGGCAAGTTTGTTGAGGACGAAACTCTGAGAGCCGCCCTTAAGGAGAACGGCATTGGCAGACCGTCTTCGCGTGCCGGAATAATAGAGACTCTCTTCAAGCGCCACTATATACGACGCGAGCGCAAGAACCTCGTGGCTACGGCTACGGGTATCGAGCTGATAGACACCATACACGAGGAGCTGCTTAAGAGCTGCGAGTTGACGGGCATCTGGGAGAAGCGTCTGCGCGACATCGAGCACAAAAAGGACGATGCAGCCGACTTTATCAATGGTTTGAAACAGCAGATTACGGAGATTGTGAACGACGTGTTGCGCGACAACAGCAACCGCCGTGTAACCACTCTGAGCGAGGAAGACCTTAAAAAGAAGAAGGCTACAAAGAAGAAGGCGGCTCCCAAGAAAAAGTCTGAGGACCAGACTGTTGCACCAGCCAACACCCAACCAGCCGCCCAAAACAACGACCCGCTTGTGGGTACAACCTGCCCGGTATGCGGCAAGGGAACCATAATAAAGGGCAAGACAGCCTACGGTTGCAGCCGCTGGCGTGAGGGTTGCAACTTCCGCAAGCCTTTCGACGAGCAGGCTTAAGCCTTAACTATTGGAAAAGAAAAAACAAAAAAAAGGACATTCCATCACGGAGTGTCCTTTTTTCAACAAACCTTAAACTTACTATATTTTTATAACTAACTACAAGACATTTTAGTATCATCTACTAAAATCAATCTAAACAACAATCTAATTAACTACTAAATCAAAAAACTCTTAAACCTATAAAACTAATCTATAATACCTATTAACTACTAACGAAATCATTTGCAATCTTAATATCTTAATCAATATCCTAAAGAACGATTTGAAGCAAAGAGTTCTTCATATTGAAATGAAGTATCCTTCTGTTTTCTGATGCAAAGTTAGAAAATAAAAATAAAAGCGGTGTGTACAAATCGTTCGTAAAATAGCAAAAAATGATATTTGACATTTTTGTGCTATATAATGACCGATTTGTACACTTTGGGCGCACGATTTATACTCCTATTTTATGGTAAATCAGAAATATGGAGTGATAAATGTGCATTACATTACCTGACAAAATGCAAATTGTTAGTGCTCACTTCGCCCGATCCTGTGATATTCTTTACAACATCACGCACTGTACCCGATAGTGTTATCGAGCCACTGCCAGCACAGGTGCAGTTGGCAACACCACAATTCTGCGCCTTAATATCCATGTCGCCAGAACCCACAACATTGAGCTGCATATCCTTAACCTGCGAGAGCATAGCGTCGAGGTCGCCACTTCCACGCACCGCAAAATATGCATTGTCTGCCTTGAGGAAGTCGAAATCGAGGTCGCCAGAACCAGCGACATTAGCCACAGCAGTCTTGGTATCGACACGTTTGGCGCTCAAGTCGCCCGAACCACGCACCTCGAAGTTGATGGCGTCGCACACAATAGAGCCAAAGTCAGCCTCACCAGAACCCACAACCGATACCTTAAGGTTGTCGGTATCAAGCTTACCATTGACATCGAACGTGCACGAACCTTTTATATTTACGTCCGTAAGGTCGGGAGAATATATATATAAGGTGACATCGCCGTCGATAAACGAAACAACACTGTTGCTCTTATACGATACATACAGCGTCTCGCCCTTCTTCTCGACAACAATATTGTCGACAACCTGCTTTGGTCCCTCAAGGCGCATAGGCTTCACCTTGCCTTGGGCAAACACGATGTCTACAGAGCCAGAGGCATCAACCTTGGAGAAATAGCCCACATTGCGTATAACGGTGACGCGCTTGTCGCCAGCCTTTAGATCCTTGCTCGAATAGCAAGCCATACATACAACGCTCACCGCAAAGAGCAGGAGCAGGGCTGAAAAATGTCTTAGTGTCTTCATAATAATTACCTATTTAATGTTATTTGTTTTGAAAGCTACACCATTTGGCTGCTTTTGTTTATTTGACGCAAGCCTACAACAAAAAGTTGCAAATATATAAAAAAGTTGGTAAAGCAACCTATAATTAATTGGTAAAACCACCTATAATTATTAACTTTGCACTTCAATCAAACGTAAGCAATGGAAATAAATTTGTTATCCGAGGCAGAAATTGCCACATTGAGAGAGAATATAGCCAACTCAAACCGCATCGTAATATGCAGCCATAAGTCGCCAGACGGCGACGCTCTCGGCTCGTCGCTCGCTTGGGCAGAATATCTGCGCACCCAGGGCAAGGAGCCCAACATCATCGTACCCGATGCCTATCCCGACTTCCTGCAATGGTTGCCGGGCTCAGAGCGCATCATACGATACGACAAGCACGCTGCCGACAAGGCCGACGAGATGCTGCAAAAGGCAGACCTTATATTCTGTCTCGACTTCAACGGCACCAATCGTGTGGACGAGATGAAGGACGCTCTCGACCAGGCTACAGCCCACAAGATAATGATAGACCACCACCTCGACCCATGTATGGACACGGTGCTCACGGTGTCGCACCCTCAGATGTCGAGCACATCCGAGTTGGTGTTCCGCTTGATATGGCAGCTTGGTGGCTTTGAGGAGATGTCGCGCAAGTGTGCCGTGTGCATCTACTGCGGCATGATGACCGACACGGGCGGCTTTACCTACAACAGCAACCAGCCCGAGATATTCTTCATCGTTAGCCAGTTGCTAACCAAGGGCTTCGACAAGGACAAGATATACCGCAACGTGTTCAACAACTTCAGCCCTTGGGCAATACGTCTGCGCGGATACCTAATGAGCCAAAAGCTCAACATTTTCAACGACTTGCACGCTTCCTACTTCACCATCTCGCGCCGCGACATGCGCGACTTCCACTTTATGAAGGGCGACGCCGAGGGTCTTGTCAACGAGCCTCTCAAGATAAAGGGTATGCGCCTGTCGGTATCGCTGCGCGAGGACGACCGTCGCGACAACACTATATGGGTGTCGTTGCGCTCGGTAGACGATTTCCCCTGCAATCTTGTGGCTTCCGAGTTCTTCAACGGTGGCGGACACCTCAATGCCAGCGGCGGACGTCTCAACTGCACATTAGACGAAGCCGAGCGTGTTGTGCGCCGCGCATTTGCCCATTATGAGGACTTATTGACAAAATAATGGCGAAAAAAGTTAAATATAACCAACTTAAAGCACAAACTATATAGAAATTAAATATAAAAGTTGTACTTTTGTAATTGGATATTAGATATATATAAACAGAAGAAGACATCAATGAAGAACTTTAAATTGCTGATATGCATAGTGCTTGCCGCACTTGCGTTTGCTTCATGCAGCGACACCGAGACTTATGCCGACATGAAGAAGAAGGAACGCTCTGCCATCAACCGATACATAACCAACCAGAATATAAAGGTTATCAAAGAGTCGCAGTTTGAGCAGCAAGGATGCACCACAGACACATCCAAGAACGAGTTTGTGCTGTTCGAGAGCACTGGCGTATATATGCAGATACGCAGCAAAGGCACTGGCGAGAAGCTTAAGGACGGCGAGACTGCCGACGTAACCTGCCGATTCAACGAGTACAACCTGCTTGAGGGCGACTCGGCATTGCAGCTAACAAACATATACCAGTATGCCTGGTGCAACGACAAGATGACCGTAAAGAACACATCGGGCACCTTCTCTGGTGTCTTCTCAAAGAAATTCTGTATGATGTACACATCATATAACTCGCAGGCTGTACCTTCGGGTTGGCTTGTACCACTTGCATACGTCAACCTCGGCAGATACGACAGCGCTGACGCCGAACTGGCTAAGGTGAAGCTCATTGTGCCCCACTCGCAAGGACAGAGTGCGGCAGCTCAGAGCGTATACCCATGCATGTACGAAATAACATACGAACGTTGTCGATAAAACGACATACTAAAAACACAAAAGTCAAATCTATTAAAAATTCAAAAACTCTATCGTTATGACGTTGATCAAATCAATCTCAGGCATCCGCGGTACTATCGGCGGACAGACGGGCGACACTCTCAACCCGCTTGACATCGTTAAGTTTACAACAGCTTATGCTACATTTATGAAGCGCAACGCTAAGACAGAGGGACGCGGCAAGATCGTTGTAGGTCGCGACGCACGCATCTCTGGCGATATGGTGCGCAACATCGTTTGCGGTACACTTATGGGTATGGGCCTTGATGTTATCGACATCGACCTCGCTACCACTCCTACTACAGAGCTTGCTGTACGCTGGACAGGCGCTCTCGGTGGCATCATCATCACCGCAAGCCACAACCCACGCCAGTGGAACGCATTGAAGCTGCTCAACAGCGAGGGCGAATTCCTCACTAAGGAGAATGGCAACGAGGTGCTCGAAATAGCCGAGAAGGAAGACTTCGACTATGCTGATGTAGACAACCTCGGTTCGTATACACGCGACAGCTCTATGGACCAGCGTCATATCGAGAGCGTTCTCGACCTTAAGCTTGCCGACGTAGAGGCTATCAAGAACGCCAAGTTCAAGGTTTGTGTCGACGCTATCAACAGCGTTGGCGCTGTTATCCTCCCTGGATTGCTCAAGGCTCTCGGCGTAGAATACACTATACTCAACGACACACCTAACGGCGACTTCGCACACAACCCAGAGCCATTGGAGAAGAACCTCACTGGCATCATGGACGAGATGAAGACAGGCAAGTACGACCTCGGTATCGTTGTCGACCCAGACGTAGACCGTCTTGCATTTATCTGCGAGGACGGCAAGATGTTCGGCGAGGAGTATACACTCGTTAGCGTAGCCGACTATGTTCTGTCTCACACACCGGGCAACACCGTTAGCAACCTCTCTTCTACACGTGCTCTGCGCGACGTTACCGAGAAGCATGGCGGCAAGTACGAGGCTTCGGCTGTAGGCGAGGTAAACGTTACTACCAAGATGAAGGCTGTAGGCGCTGTTATCGGCGGCGAGGGCAACGGTGGTGTTATCTATCCAGAGAGCCACTACGGACGCGACGCTCTTGTAGGTATCGCTCTCTTCCTATCTTCATTGGCTCACAAGAAGTGCACAGCAAGCCAGCTCCGTGCCACATTCCCAAGCTATCAGATTGCCAAGAACCGCATCGACCTCACTCCGTCTACCGACATCGACGCTATCCTTGAGAAGGTTAAAGAAATGTTCAAGAACGAGAAGATTACCGATATCGACGGCGTTAAGATCGACTTCCCCGACAAGTGGGTTCACCTCCGCAAGTCAAACACCGAGCCTATCATCCGTGTATACAGCGAGGCTGCTACTATGGAAGAGGCTGACGCTCTGGGCAAGCAGCTCATGCAGGTAGTATACGACATGCAGTAAACCATTAATGTAAACCAAGAATACAACGACCGCAACATCCTCTCGTCAGGCTGTTGCGGTTTTTTGTGGTTCCTCCTATATTTAGAATATATCTCAAACAACATAGCAATGACACTGGAAAGCATAGCCTCAACATCCGTAAAGATATTCGACACCGAGCAACCCGAATTTCTGCTGATACAGCCCTCGGCACGACACGAGGAGAAGAACGACGGCTTGGCACGTGAGGCAGAACTGATACGACAAGGCACAAACCACGGTTTCGCACTCGCAACATTCGACACCGAAGCCTGGGCGCAAGCCCTCATGCCGTGGCACGACGACGCTGTGTCTAAAGACGAGGAGGTAGGGCTGCATGCCCACGACACCCTATGCTTTGTGCTGCACGAGCTGCTGCCGTGGCTTAAGCAGCGATATGGCAACCTGCCCTGCATTGTGGGAGGCTACTCTTTAGGCGCACTTTGGGCTTTATGGGCAGCCTGCGAAACAGACGTATTCCGTGCAGTGGCAGCCGCTTCGCCATCGCTGTGGATAGAACGTTGGAACATCTACGCACAGGCTCACCCCATACAGGCAAAGAGTGTGTATCTTAGCCTTGGCAACAAGGAGGAGCACTGCCGCAACCAGCGTATGCAGCAGATAGGCAACGGCGTGCGCATGCAGCACCAACTGATGCAGATGCAGCTTGGCAACAACCGCACAACACTCGAATGGAACAACGGCGGACACTTCGGCAACGAGCCACAACGCACCGCAAGAGCCTTTGTATGGTGTATGAAGAACATTAAATAACAAGATTTTACACCGCACATTTCTATATTCGAACAAAAGTTAGTAACTTTGCAGAAAGTTTTTTTATTATAAGGTATATATAGATGCAAGACATTAGAAACATTGCCATCATCGCCCACGTCGACCATGGCAAGACCACACTTGTGGACAAGATGATGTTGGCGGGAAAGCTTTTCCGCGACGGCCAGGATAACAGTGGCCAGGTATTGGATGCCAACGACCTGGAACGCGAACGAGGAATAACCATCCTTTCCAAGAACGTTTCTATCAACTGGAAAGGTACAAAAATCAATATTATAGACACCCCGGGACACTCCGACTTCGGTGGCGAGGTGGAGCGTGTGCTCAATATGGCAGACGGATGTATCCTCTTGGTTGACGCCTTCGAGGGTCCGATGCCTCAAACTCGCTTCGTTTTGCAGAAGGCTCTGCAGCTCGGACTGAAGCCTATCGTTGTAGTGAACAAGGTAGACAAGCCTAACTGTCGCCCAGAAGAGGTGTACGAGATGGTGTTCGACCTTATGTTCTCGCTCAACGCCACTGAGGACCAGCTCGACTTCCCCGTTGTTTACGGCTCTGCCAAGAACGGATGGATGTCTGAGGACTACAACGCTCCTACCGACAACATCGACTATCTGCTCGACAAGATTGTTGAGATAATACCTGCTCCTACCGTAATTGAGGGTACACCGCAGATGCTTATCACATCGCTCGACTACTCAAGCTATACAGGACGTATCGCCGTAGGCCGTGTTCACCGCGGTTCTATAAAGGAGGGAATGAACGTCACCATTTCTCACCGCGACGGCAAACTGGAGAAGACCAAGATTAAGGAGGTTCACGTATTCGAGGGTATGGGACAGAAGAAGGTTGACGAGGTTCACTCGGGCGACATCTGCGCTGTTGTTGGTCTGGAGAACTTCGAGATTGGCGACACCATCTGCGACTTCGAAAATCCGGAGCCACTGCCTCCTATCGCTATCGACGAGCCTACCATGAGTATGCTCTTCACCATCAACGACTCGCCATTCTTCGGCAAGGAGGGCAAGTTTGTTACATCACGCCACATCAACGACCGCCTACAGAAGGAGCTTGAGAAGAACCTTGCCCTTCGCGTGCGTCCTTTCGAGGACACCACCGACAAGTGGATTGTTAGCGGACGTGGCGTACTTCACCTCTCAGTGCTTATCGAGACAATGCGCCGCGAGGGCTACGAGCTTCAGGTAGGTCAGCCACAGGTTATCTACAAGGAGATAGACGGACAGAAGTGTGAGCCTATCGAGGAACTCACAATCAACGTTCCGGAGGAGTTCTCAAGCAAGATGATTGATATGGTGACACGTCGCAAGGGCGAGATGACATCTATGCAGACACTGGGCGATCGTGTCGACATCGAGTTTGACATACCTTCACGCGGCATCATCGGTCTGCGTACAAATGTGCTCACAGCCAGCCAGGGCGAGGCTATCATGGCTCACCGCTTCAAGGAGTATCAGCCGTTCAAGGGCGAGATTGTACGCCGTATGAATGGTTCGATGATAGCTATGGAGACCGGCACAGCCTATGCCTACTCTATCGACAAGCTTCAGGATCGCGGCAAGTTCTTCATCGATCCGGGTGAGGAAGTATACGGCGGTCAGGTTGTAGGCGAGCACGTTCACGACAACGACCTCGTTATCAACGTTACAAAGGCAAAGCAGCTTACCAACGTTCGTGCCAGCGGATCTGACGAGAAGGCACGCGTTATACCTAAGGTGGTTATGAGCCTTGAGGAGTGCTTGGAGTATATCAAGGGCGACGAGCTTGTGGAGGTTACTCCGAAGAGCATCCGTATGCGCAAGATTACTCTCGACCATCTTGCTCGTAAACGCAGCAACAAAGACTAATTTCTTGTCAACAAATATACTAACACGGATGTGTCCTTGGACCGGGAGGTCCGAGGACACATTTTTTTATCTTTGCACCGTTACTACTATACAATAATCACTCATTCTATGCGTTATATTATAAACTATATATAATAAGGTGTAAACAAAACTCACAACAATATGAAGAACAGATTATTTCTATCGCTTGCCGCTCTTACCCTATCTGCCACGGCAATGGCACAGCAACCCAAGGCTGGCACAATATCCATCATACCAAGAGTGGGACTAAGCATGTCTACCCTACCCAACGACGAAATCATTGCCGTTGATGCCATAGACACACCCCTCTCATCACGCTACCGCACCACATTTATGGGCGGTGTAGACATAGACTACCAGTTCTTGTCCAACTACTCGGTAACGCTCGGCGCCTACTATGCACAGCATGGATGCAACTACGATAACAGCCAGGTGCAAAACAGCACAACATCAAGCTCCACCAGCGGAACCGGATACAGCGACCTCTCTACACAACTCGACTACATCAACATTCCCCTGACCCTCAATGCCTACATAGCTCCGGGCTTGGCAGTAAAGGCAGGTGTACAGATGGGGTTGGCATTGTCGGGCAAACTAAAATACACCATGACCAAATACACCAAAAACGACGACGGCGAGTTTGCCCCGACACAGCCCGAGGAGGTAAGCCAGAAGCTCAACAACACAATGAAGAGCGTGTGCTTCTCCATCCCCGTTGGCTTGAGCTACGAGTTCTCCAACGTCATTATCGACGCACGCTACCACTTCGGCTTGACCCCAGTGCAGCAGATTGGCGACTACAAGGGACCCAAGAACCGCGTCTTCACCATAAGTGCAGGCTACCGCTTCGCACTTTAAGTAGACATTTTTGGGGGACATCATATATTAGGAGTAGTTTTTTTCCTCATAAAGATATAATATTGTCAAGTATTTTCTGTAAATTTGCAAAGTAATACTGTAGCTTTCAAAAGTACAGAAGTTATATAGATAAAGAAAACTAATACTACAATAATTATGATAGACGTAAAAGAAACATTAGGTGGTGCTGAGGAGCGCATGGAGATGGGTGCCATGTACCTTGAGGAGCAGCTTGCCCGCATCCGTGCCGGACGCGCCAACGTAGCAATACTCGACGGAGTGAAGGTGAGCTCATGGGGCTCTATGGTTCCGCTTAACCAGGTGGCCAACGTCACCGTTCCCGACCCACGTACTATCGCTATCCGTCCCTTCGACAAGAAGCAGATTCGCGAGATTGAGAAGGCCATTATGGACAGCGACGTAGGCATTACTCCAGAGAACAACGGCGAGATTATCCGTCTGGGCATACCACAGCCTACAGAGGAACGCCGTAAGGAGCTTGTCAAGCAGTGCAACAAGATTGGCGAACGCACTAAGGTGGAAATCCGCAACGCACGCCAGGAAACTAAGGACAAACTGAAGAAGGCCATAAAGGACGGACTGTCTGAGGACCTTGAGAAGGATGCCGAGAACGAGTTGCAGAAGATACACGACAAGTTTGTTAAGAAGGTAGAAGACCTTCTCGCTGCTAAGCAGAAGGAAATTATGACAGTATAGAGTAGTGAAGAGTGAAAAGTGAAGAGTGAAAAATCCATGTGTTAAGTGAAGTGTGAAAAGGGAGTTTAACATACGGATTTTTCACTCTTCACTTTTCACTCTTCACTTAAACTCACTCTTCACTTTTCCCTTTTCACTTAAACTCCCTCTTCTCTTTTCACTTAACATATGGATTTTTCACTCTTCACTTTTCACTCTTCACTTTTTTAAATGACTGGATTAGTAATAAAGAACACCGGCAGCTGGTACACCGTGCGTACCGACGACAACCAGATAGTAGACTGCAAGATTAAGGGCAACTTTCGACTGAAAGGCATACGCAGCACCAACCCGGTGGCTGTGGGCGACATCGTGGAGATAGTGCGCAACCAGGAAGGCACCGCCTTCATAACCGCCATCTGCGACCGTCGCAACTACATCATACGCAAGTCGCAAAACCTTAGCAAGCAGAGCCACATCATTGCAGCCAATGTAGACCAGGCATTCCTTATCGTAACTGTAAACTATCCGCAGACAAGCACCATCTTTATCGACCGCTTCCTTGCCACTGCCGAGGCTTACAGCGTACCAACCGTGCTTGTGTTCAACAAGACCGACTTGCTGTCGGACGAGGAGAGTCACTATCAAGACATGATGATGAAGCTCTACGAAACCATTGGCTACAAGTGCATAGCCGTTTCTGCCACTACCGGCTACGGCATGGACGCCATCAAGCCTATGCTTAAGGACAAGATAACGCTGCTTAGCGGAAACAGCGGTGTGGGCAAGTCGACCTTCATCAACTATATTCTGCCAGGTGCCAACCTGCGCACATCGTCCATATCCGACGCCCACAACACGGGTATGCACACCACCACCTTCAGCGAGATGTTGCTGCTGCCGGAGGGTGGCTACCTTATCGACACTCCGGGCATCAAGGGCTTCGGCACCTTCGACATAGAGCCAGAGGAGCTTACAAGCTACTTCAAGGATATCTTCCACTTCTCGAAAGACTGCCGTTTCAACAACTGCACCCATACCCACGAACCTGGTTGCGCGGTGCTTAAGGCTGTAGAAGAACACTACATAGCCGCATCGCGCTACCAGAGCTACCTGTCTATGCTCGAGGATAAGGAGGAGAACAAGTATAGAGAAGCCTACTAATTACTTATCCAACATCTTAAGCGACTGCACAAACCAAACGTTCATTTGGTTGGCGCCACGATGGTTCCAAGCATAATAAGGAATGAGAGTTAGCTTCTGGTTCTTAACCGACACGCCGTTGACGCCATCCTCAAGCATCTGAGCCTGTGTGGTGATGGCCTTGACAGCGAAGGCAGGAGCACCCTTTGTCTCGGTGTTGGCAATGTTGTAGTTGTCTACAAGGCTGAATGTGGGCTGCTTGCCAATAACGGCGCGAAGCACTGGCTCGTTCTGGTTGTCGGCTGCCTCGGCACAATAAACTATCGGACCACGCTCTACTGCTACTCTGCCCTCGTCGTCCTTGACATTCTTGTTGGCTACAACGGTGCGTACAGGCATATCAAAATGGATGCGAACGACGTCGCCCTTCTTGATGTTCTTAACCGGCAGATAGCCCTTGTTGGCTGTAAGGTCGGCATCAACCTTCTTGCCATTGACGCTTACGGTGTAGGCAGGCTTGGCTGTGTCGCTGTACTTGTAGAGGTTGCTTGGCAGAACCTGGTTCAAGACCCAACCCGGGATACGTACCAAGAGGTTTACACTCTTGGCAGCCGACTTGGCTACACGTATCTGTATGTCGCCGTCCCAAGGATATTGTGTCGACTCCTCAAGCACCACATCCTTGCCACCCACCTGTATGGTTGAGGTGTTGGCAGCAAAGAGGTTGACGTAGATGTTGTTGTCCTTAACACCATAGAGGTAGCCCGGAACCGACGGGATGAAACGGCAGAGGTTGCTTGGGCAGCAAGCGCAACCAAACCACGGCTGACGGGTTGTGTTGTTGTCGGCATTGAAGGCAAACTTGCCATCGCTCGACAACGGATTGGGGTAGAAGAAACGACCACCATCCATACTCATACCCGATATTACACCATTATATAATGTGCGCTCAAGGCAGTCGATGTACTTGCTCTCGCCATGCAGGAGGAACATACGCTCGTTGAGATATACCATAGAGATAGCGGCGCAGGTCTCGTTGTAGGCAGTCATATTGGGCAACTCGTAGTTGTTGCCAAACGACTCGCCTGCATGACGCGCCCCCACTCCACCAGTGAGATATACCTTCTTGCCGTAGATGTTCTGCCAGATGCGGTCTACTGTCTTGATGTAGGCCGAATCCTTTGTAAGAGCTGCAACGTCTGCAATACCTGCATACATATATCCTGCACGAACGGCATGGCCTACAGCCTCGTCCTGCTCAAGAATTGGCTTGTGGCTCTGCGAGTAAGCATTGCGAAAACTGGTCTTGCCTCGGAAGTCGAGCAGATACTTGGCCTCGTCAAGATAGCGCTTCTCGCCAGTAAGGGTATAGAGACGGGCAAGAGCCATCTCGGCTATCTGATGTCCTGGCACAACGGTTGTCTTGCCAGATGCCGAACCAACCTCACGGCACACGCAGTCGGCATAACGACGAGCTATGTCGAGAAACTTATGGCTGCCTGTAGCCTGATAATGTGCGCATGCAGCGTCTACCATGTGGCCAAGGTTGTACAGCTCGTGGCTCAAATCCTCCTCCTTAACCCAACGCTTCTTGCCCGACCATGCGTGTGGATGCTCGGGGTTGATGGTGCGGGCTGTATATAGATAGCCATCAGGCTCTTGTGCGGCAGCTACGATATTGAGCACACTGTCGATATAAGCCTTAAGCTTCTTGTCTGGATATGTCTGCAAGATATAGCTTGCACCTTCGATAGTTTTGTACACGTCGGTATCGTCGAAGGAGAATCCCATAAACTTGGAGACGTCCCACTCGGGTGTCTTCAAGCCCGGATGTCCCGGATGCTTAAGTGTGTAGGCTGCCATGTCGAAGTTCTTGTAGCGGTGCTCGCTCTCGCACTTGGAGAAGGCAAGTGGCACTGTTACCTCACGGGCAGCCTGTAGACGTGCTCCCCAGAAAGAGTTGTGAGCTATGTTGACACTTGTAAACGGCACTTGTGTGTAGGGATAGCCATTGGCCATAACCTTAGTGTCAGACTTTGCAGACACCGTGGCTGAAATTGGGTTTTGCTGCGCGTGGGTCTGCAATGGGCAGAGAGAGAGGGCAGCAAGAGCTAAGGTAATAAATGTCTTCATAAGGGTAGGTGAAGCTATTAATTATTTATACAGTTACTTATATTTTACACGGCAAAATTAAAGAAAATACCTATGAACAAGGTGGATAATTTGTGCGAAAAGGGGAACAAATTGTAAAATATGGGGGGATATTAAAGAGAGTGTGTCAAACAGAACACACTCTCTTTATACTTGGTTTTAAGAAGGAGTTTGGCATGACGATCAAGGAGAGCATGTTGCTAATACACGATGCTGCCACCCATTGGCTGCATCACAATCTTCATTTTTCCGTTCTTTCCAACCTTTGTGGTCTTGACATCCGACTTTGGCCAAAGGCTCTTCTTGTCGGCTGTCTCGTAGTGGTAGGTAACCTGCTTGCCTGCAAGCATAGGCAGAGAGAGGTTGAGAGAGAGTGGCTTGTTGGTGCCGTTGAGTGCGGCAACATACCACTTGTCGCCATGACGGCGTGCCAATACAACATATCTGCCTGGATAGCCATCAATAAAACGGGTCTCATCCCATGTTGTAGGCACACTCTTGAGGAAGTCGATCTCGTGCTGTGGCAACTCGGAGAGGTTGTTTGGGTAAATGGCTATGCACTGTATGCTTGCCTGATTTACAATGGCGGCTGCCATCTCAAACACGTCGGAGGTGTAACGGCGATGACGACTCTTGTTGTCGCGAGACATATAGCGGTTCATAATGGTGCCACCCCAGTCCATTGCGGCTACCGTATTGCGGCAGAATGGGTGCATGGTAAGCTCGAAGCCTTCCTGCTTTGCGTGGTGCTCCAGGAAGTATACGTTCTCCGAAGCAAGCACAGCCTCGCTCGATACAAAGTTGGGGAACATACGCTCCCAGCCTCGTGGCAAGGTGCATCCGTGGAAGATAACCTGCAATCCGTAGTCGTTGGCGTCGCTAAGGATGTCCTCGTACAACTGCATAACGTGCTGCTTGTCGCTTCCGAAGAAGTCGACCTTTATGCCCTTGATGCCTATCGACTGCATCCACTTCATATCCTTCTTACGTGCAATGACAGTGTTCATGCAGTTGCGTGGAGTCTGTGGAGCATCGTTGGCAGAGCCGTTGCTGTTGTACCACAGTATAAGGCTTACGCCCTTCGACTGTGCGTAGCGGCTAAGTTCGGCTATACCCTCGCGTCCTGGCTGCTGATCCCACAGTGCGTCAACCAATACATACTCGTAGCCCATTGTTGCCGCGAGGTCCACCATCTGCTTCTGGTCGTCGTAGTTGGCAGAGTTGTCCTGCCAGATAAGCCAGCTCCAAGTGTAGCGTCCGGGCTTGTACTGCTTCGAAGCCTCGTACAATGGCTCCACAACATCATAGCTAACGGTGGTCTCCACTATCGGCTTGAGCGACGAGCCTACGGTAATGGTGCGCCAAGGTGTTGCTCCGGGCATAGCAAAGGCAGCGTTAGAAGCGCCGCGTCCTTCGCACTCGCCCGGCATCGGGAACTCTACTGTGTAGCCTTTCTCGGCAGAATAGTCGGAGAGTCGGCAGCCGGGATAGTTGCCGTGGGTGCCCGTCTCGCTTACAAGTACCCAGCCGTCATTGCCCACATGGAAGAGGCAAGGGAAGGTATAACCCTTTCCGTACTTCGACTTGGCTGTCAATGGAGCGTCCGGAGTGTACTCTTCCTCGTAGCTCGGCTTTGTTCCTTTCCATCCAGCCATCGGGTCCGACTGCGGCGAAAGGAACGTGGTGGTTTGCGACGGAAGGCGGAAGGCGGTCTTCTCATCGTCTATAATGATGTGTGTGTGGTCGTTCACCTCGCCAAACTCGTAGCGGAAGGCGATGTCGTTATCGGATACACGGAACTTTACAACAACGGGCAACTTCTTGTCGTTGGTGTAGGTAACGCTCATCTCATTGGCTTTATAGTGTACAAGCGATACCTTGGCAGAACGCATGGTGTTGCTGTTATCCACCTTTCGGTTGTCCACCGATTTGTATACAAGGTTCTGGCTGAAGTCGCCAACATTGGCAACAACGCCCAACAGCGAAGGCTGCATCATCTGCTTGCCATCGTATGTAACGTCATAGAAAAGTCGACCGGCGTGGTCTTCAACATTTACAATAAGTCGCCCATCCGGCGACGTCACTTTGTTTTGCTCGGCAAAGGCACCGTTAGCGGCGCTTACGAGGAGCAAAGCGGCAAGCGAATTACGTAAAGAATTGTTCATTAGATTTTTTTTGTTATTGGGTTTACTACATTGCAAATGTACTATATTAGATTAAAAATGTGGTGCACATTATCGTTAAAAATGTGCACAAATCGGTTTATTTTAGTTCCTTTTGGTATAATTTATCGGTGAGGTTGGCATTTTGATGTTCGTATAATGGACGTATAATATATGGTTCGTTAATGGACGTATAATATTTATGGTAATAAGCAGGGGTATTGTTTAGCGTCGCCGAAGGCGGCGCAAGCAAACATTTCTGAGTTCTGTGGGAACTACAAGTAAAGGAGCAGCAAGTAATATTATACGGTCATTAACGAACTATAAATTATACGTCCATTACACGAACATTAGCACGCCAACCTCACCGATAAAACTGTAGCTTATCTACAAGCTTAATACACAAATACTCTGTACCCTTTGACGCTGCCCGGAGCACCCTGCTCCATACGTGGCAGATACTCAAGAGCCGTGACTGTCTGTGTCTTGCCAAGGTCGATGACAAGCAGGTGGGGCGCTGTGGCATCCTTCTCAGTCTGCCAGTAGGTAGACTCCTGAAGGTCGAAAGCCTTGTCGCCAGTGTGGTTGCCCTGCAAATTCTCCGAGTTGGCATACTTCACCTCCCACTGGTCGCGAGACAAACGCTTGCCGTCGGAGCCTTGCAGATACAGCTCGGCTATGGCAACAGGCTTGCCGTCGTGGGTGTCAAGACACTCGATGGCTACATACCTGCCCGTTGCAGAAGTGCCAAACTTGATGGTTTGCCAACCATTGCCGCTCTGTGTCTCGCCCTTTGCCACTGGTGTAGCCGAGTTGAGATCGGGCTTGTCGCCTATGTTGTTGTGCTTAGCCGACTTCTCCAGCTGCAGCTTGTCAAGCTCGGGCTTGGTCTGTCCCCATACCACGGGGTCCTTAGGACCAACCACATCGAGCACCACAATCTCGTTGTCGCCCTTCTTTAGCCAACAACCCGGACAATAGAGAGTCTGCTGTGGACCTATGCTCCAGAATCTGCCCAAGGCATGACCGTTGACATATACTTGACCCTTGCCCCATGTCTCCATATTAAGGAAGGTGTCGCCAGTCTTCTTCAGCTTAAAGGTTGCCTTGTAATAGCCTATCTTCGATGGCGTGTTAGAGGCAAGAGCAAGGTCGTTGTGCGGAGTGGTCATGGCACGACGGGCTGTCTGATAGTCGTCGGCAATGCGGCGCATACGCCAGTCCTTAAGATTCCATGTAAGCTCGTCGCCATCCACATCGGCTGTAAGGGTTACGTCGTCTACCAGTCCCTTAAAGTCCTTTATGGCTCTGCCAAAGTTGATACGGCCCATTCCCTCTACTAATAGCGTAAGCTTGTCGCCCTTCTTTGTTGCAGGCATAGGCAGCGAACGCTCGTTCTTCACACGGTCTATCTTGCCTATGTACTTGCCATTGATAAATGCCTGCACAAAGTCGTGACCATTGATATGCAGCATAGAGCCGTTGGCTATCTCGGGCAACTTGGTGTTGTATATCATCGAACCGTAGCCCATATTCATCTCCTCGAAGGTCTGCACATCACGGCTCTCGGCTGTGCTGTCTACACCCATATATATAGGTGCCATGTTCTGGAGCTTTAGCTTGGGTATGGAGATGATGCCGGCAACCTTTTTAGGGACAGCCGGCAGCTTCTTGTCGGCATACTTCTCGAGAGTCTTGCGCAAGAGCCAGAACTTCTCGGTAGGCTCGCCATACTCGTTGATGGGCGCATCGTAGTCGTAAGAGGTTACGTCGGGAGCAAATCCGGGCGAGTTGGCACCAGCCCAATGACCAAACGATGTGCCTCCGTGTGTCATATAGAGCGAGAAGGATATGCCCTTCGAGAGCATCTCGTCAATACCTGCAACCATATCTTTTGCGGGTCGTGTCTCATGACGTGCGCCCCACTTGTCGAACCATCCGCTCCAGAACTCCGAACACATAAGCGGCGAATTGGGCCTCAACTCGCGAAGACGGCTAAACTGATCGTCTATCTTGGCACCCGTACCAAAGTTCATTGTCCATGTAAGGTCGTCGAGACCATTCTTCTCGAAGTTCGAGTTCCAGTCGCATTGAAACAGCGTGGTCTTGGCGTTGGATGTGTCCCAGTACTTGCGCAGGGTGTCGCGAATCTGCGATATGTATGCCTTGTCCTCGCCGTAGCTGCCATACTCGTTCTCCACCTGAACCATAATGATAGGTCCGCCGTGCTGTATGGTAAGTGGAGCAAGCTGCTTGGCAACATTCTTCTCGAAGCGGTCGACACACGACATAAAGTAGGGGTCTTGCTCGCGAAGGCGTATATCCTTCTTCTTGAGCAACCACCAAGGCAGTCCGCCCATCTCCCACTCGGCACAAACATACGGTCCGGGACGCACAATGACGTACATACCGTGCTTCTTAGCCAGACGGCAGAACTCGGCAACGTCGTTCTGACCGGTAAAGTCGAACACGCCCTCGCGCTGCTCGTGCAGGTTCCAGAATATGTAGATGCAGATGGTATTCATGCCGAGAGCCTTGCACATCTTGATGCGATGCTCCCAATACTCACGCGGAATACGTGGATAATGAATCTCCGCCGCCTTAACCACAAATGGCTTTCCGTTAAGAAGGAAAGTCTTGTTGCCTGCCACAAACGTGTTCTTGCTGTCCACTTGTGGGGCTAAACCCGTAGCCGGGGCTGCAAACGCACCTGTCGCCAACGACGACATAAGAGCGAGACTCAAGAATATCTTGCTTGTCTGTTTCATGTGTATATCTATTGATTTTTATTCTTCTACAAATGTGGTGATGCTTCGTGGAGCCAAAGTTGTCGCGCCGTCTGATGTTCCGACGGGTGCCAAGCTCTCTGCCGAGATGTCGCTTGTGCGATACATCGTCCATGTCTTGACGCCCTGTCCGTCTACATCAAACTTCACCGGCTTTACGTCTTCCGAATAGTTGATGGCTACAATAGCCCACTTGCCATTGCTGTTGCGGTAAGCCGAGCACATCACACCCTTAGGGTCGTTGAAGCCTTCGGCTATCTCCTTGCCGTCCTCGCCGGTTGTCTTTATGTCGAAACGCTGCGCTCCCGGACGTACAAAACGGCTGTAGTTGCCAAGCGACCAAAGCAACTTAGAGTCGACGGCATAGCCTGTCTTCCACTGGTCGTTGCTATATACACGCAGCAAGCCGTCGCGGTAGTCGCCACCGGCAGCACGCCACCAGCTCCAGCTCTCGGCATTGGCATAGCAAAGGTCGTGGTGAATGACACGTGCCACATAGAGGGCGGTCTTCATGGAGAAGTCGTAGCCGCCTCCGCCACCAATCTCCTCGTCGTTGCCCATGATGCAAATCTCGGTTTGCCAGAACTTTATGCCCTGCTCCTTGCATGCCTCGCGTATCTGCATACGACACTGGCGCATATAGTCGAGCGGCGTGTTGGTCCAATAGCTGTGGCCTCCAATCAGTAGGGGCAGATTCTTGACGTTGCCCACATAGGTGTCGGTGCTGTCCTTTGAGAACAGAGCCTTTATCTCGTTGCCACGCTGCCAGTCGGCCTCGTGTGTGCCAAGCATGCAGCGATAGTCGCTCGATTCGTTTACCAAAATCTCTGTCTTAAGCTTCTGCTTCGACAGAGCCTTGCCCAGCTCGCGTGCCACATGAGCCAGCTCTCGGTTGGTGGCAGGAGAGCCTTCTTGCTTCGGGCCGAGCCAGTTCCAATGTCCGTCTGGTTCGTTGCACGGACTGATATAGTTGATTTTCACCCCATCGTGCTGCTCAATGCCCTTGATGGATGTAGCCATAAAGCGTGCAAAGTCGTCGTAGCAATCGTCGCGCAGATTGATTGTGCCGCCACGTCCGGTGTTGGTTGCCAGTCCGTTCTTGGTGAAATAGACCGGAGCCGAATTGCAGAAAGCCAATATATAAGGTACGCCACGCTCCTTGGCAAGCTTCAGGAAGCGGCGCTGTCCAGCCTGCTTCGACCAGTCGTAGGTGCCGTCGGCATTGAGGAAGCACTCTGTACGTGTGCCATAATTAATCTGTGCCTTATCGCCTTGCTCGGCACTTCCGGCTCCAAGGTTAAATCGCCAGATAGACAAACCAATGCCCTTAGGCTTGCCTTGGGCATCGTTCTCTGATGAGAAGAGCCAGTCGGCTACCTGTTCTTGCTGCCGTTCGGGCCAAAGTCCGATGAACTGCATGCTCCATGCGTCGCTCGCTCCGAAGTGCTGTATATGCTGCTGAGGCGACGATGGAAGCACGGTGTAACGAGTTTGGGCAGACGCCTGCACCGATGCGGAGAGCATCAATGCAAGCGAAATACCATGAAAACCTATTTTAAACATATATTCTTAGTTTACTTTATCAATATCTTGTTGCCATTCAATATATACACTCCGCTGTTCAAGCCTTCAAGCTGATGTGCGTCTGTACGTACCAACTGTCCGTCAAGTGTATATACATTATTGTTACGGGCAGCAGCAGTCTTGTCGGCGTGTATGCCTTCGATGCCTGTCTCGCCCTCGCCAAAGTCGATGACAAAGGTGCTTACGCTCTTCTGCGGAATCATGATGCGCTCGCCCAAGGTGTATGTCTCGGCTATGTGCTTGAGGTTTTCGGTAGCCGATGTGCGGTATAGACTAATCTGCTTGGCAGCTGTCTGTCCCTCCACATTGAGGTTTACGCCTGTGGCAGCACCCATATTGACGTACACCACCACGATGCGCTTGCCGTCCGGCGACATATATGCCGAACCCATAAGCTTGTTAAGGCTCTCCGACTGGTTGGTGGTGTGACCTATGCGGCGGTATCCCGGACGGATGAAACGGCTGTAATTGCCAAGTACCCAAAGGTTGGCATTGTCGGTTACGGTACCGCCGTTGGCTATGTCGCCGTAGCTCTCGTTGCCTGTATCGCCCTTGGCGTTAAGACGAAGCAGATAAAAGCGGTTCTTCTGCCCCCACTTTTCCTGTGCAAAGGCTGTCCAGTAGCTCCATGCTGCCATATTGCCGAAGGTAAGGTCGCAGTGTATAAGCTTGCCCATATAGAGGGCTATGTCCATATACGATGCCGCGTCGTAGCTTGCGGGGAAGCCTGCCGATGTAGAAGGCTCCTTGTCGAGCATGCTCCATTCGGTTTGGTATACGTCGAGGTCGTACTTGGCTGCCTTGTCTGCCACAGCCTTGCGGATGTTCTGCAGGTCGTCGTTGGTGCCGAAGGTCCAGTAGCTGTGTCCTGCCACCGCACGCTGCACACTCTTCAGGTCGCCAATGTAGGTATTGGTATTGGCAGGGTTGAAGAAAGCCTCAATCTGGTTGTTGGCACGCTTCTCCGTGGCATCCATATAGAGAGCCTTCCACTGGCAAGCCTCTGGTAGGAGTATCTTCGAGCTTATGCCTTGCTTGGCTATGGAAGCGTCGAGCTCGCGCGCCAATCGGCTTATGCACTCGTTGGGCCAAGGCGAACCCTCCTGTCCGTTGGTCCAGTCGTACTGCGGTTCGTTGACGGGTGATATGAGTGTTATGTTGTAGCCTTCGTCGATGAAGTGCTTGGTTGTTGTCGTAAGGAATGTGGCGAAGTCGCCATAGCGGTTGTCGTTAAGGTTGCAACCTTTTTCTCCGGCATTGGCAAAAGCCTTGCCGTTCTTGGTAAACTGCACTGGAGCTGAGTTGCAGAAAAGCAGAAAGTGGTCTACGCCATACTTCTTTGCCTGTTGCATAAAGTATTGCTGACCTGCCGACTTGGTCCAGTCGTATGTGCCTTTTGCGTCGAGATAGCAATAGCCACGGCGTGTTACATCGTCTATGCCGCTGCCGTTGCCCTGTTCGGCACTTCCGGCACCGAGGTTGATGCGCCACATGGATAGGCCGATGCCTTCGGGGTTGCCATTGCTGTCCAGCTCGCGGCTGAAAAGCCAGCGTGCCGACTTCTCCTTCTCGGCTTCGCTGAAGTGTTTGCCCACAAAGTCGGCTGTCCAACAGTCGCTTGCACCGAAGTCTTCGATGGTTTGGTATGTGGTGTTGGGTGATATAGTTACACGGTAAGTAGATTGTGCTGAGGTGTTGGCAGCCAGTGCCAATAGAGAGGTTATCGAGAGTAGAAAAGATTTGTCCATAATAAATTTATTTAAAGTTGAGAGTTGAATGAAAGTTGTAAGTTGAGAATTGAGAGTTGAAAGTTTCAACTCTCAATTCTCAACTAAAACCAACTTTCAACTTTCACAATTAATTATATCCAGGGTTCTGCTTGATAGAACCGTTCGACATAGTTATCTCCGAGTTAGGGATAGCATAGAGAAGGTCACGTGGAGCCTGGAAGTTTATGCCCTTATTGCTGTTCTCCTGCTGGTTGGTTGTCTCGTACGGGTCGGTAGATGTCTCCATGTTGTACTTAACAAACGAGCCTTTAGGACCAAACACGTGCTCCATCATAGTTCTGCCGTCGTCCATCTTCCAACGGCGAAGGTCGTCAAGACGGGTTCCCTCAAGGGCAAGCTCAAGGCGGCGCTCAGCACGGATGGCATCGCGAAGTTCCTTACCTGTAGATGATATTGCAGGGAGATTGACACGTCCGCGAACCTCGTTCAAAGCCCACTGTGCCTCGCTGTCATGACCAAGCTGGTTCTCTACCTCGGCATACATAAGCAGCACCTCGGCATAACGCAGCAAGCGGATGTTGAGCGGGTTGTGAGCTGCATCGTACGGACTCGGACGCTTGCCAACCGGGATGTAGAGCTTCATGTTGCATCGTCCCGACTTGTGCTTGCTTGCCGTGATTGGGTAAGGATTGTCCTCTGTCCATGTTGGGTCGCCCGGCACGTCGGTCTGACCGTCGTGGAGGATGGTGTACTTAAGGCGGATGTCGTCGCCGGCAGCCTTAAAGGCATTCTCAAGGTCGCTTGTAGGCAGACCCCATGACCAACCACTATCATCACGCGAACCAACCACTACCGAGTAGCGCTCGCCAAGACCATACTGTGTGTCGTTGTTTGTCTGTATCTCAAACAAGCTCTCCTTGCCGTTGTTATAGTCGAGGTTCCATACCTGGCTGAAGTCGTCCATAAGCTCATACTCTGGAGTCTTACCTGCATACGAGCCACGGCATGTAAGCTCCTGAAGCAGCTTCTCTGCCTCATCGTACTTTTCCTGATAGAGGTAAACCTTGGCAAGCATACCCTTTGCTGCGCCACTTGTGGCACGGCCCATATCGGCAGCCGACTGCTCTGCCTTCTTTGGCAAGGCGGCAATGGCGTCCTTTAAGTCTTGCTCTATAAGAGCGTAGGTTTCTTCCTTAGACGCACGCTCGATGCCCTGAACCTCCGACGGCATCATAAGCGACATAACCATAGGCACACCACCAAAGTTTTTTACAAGGTCGAAGTAGTAGAAACCACGCAAGAACTTGGCCTCGCCAATAAGACGGTTCTGATAAGCCTCATCGTTGAACTTAACCTGGGGTATCTTGTTGATAGCGATGTTGCACTGTGTGATGCCTTTGTAGCGATACTGCCAGAAGTTCTGACAAGCGTTGCCAAGGTCGATGGTGTTGCCAGTAAACTGTGCAGCCGGACGATAGTCGCCTGGATCCTGGGTTGTGTTGCCCATCCAGCAGTCGTCGGTAGTCATGTTGCACATATTGTAGAACTTGTATATTTGCCACCAGTCGCGACCATCGAGGAAGTTGTAGCAACCAGTGATTTGCTTTGCGCACTCCTCTTCTGTAGAGAAGTAGTTCTCCATGTCCTGCTGACCACGTATTGGCTCCTCAAGGAAGTCGGAGCACGAAGTCATACCCAAAGAAAGGGCAGACATAAGAGAGAGGCCAATGATATATCTTTTCATAATCTTAATTCTTAATTTTTAATGTTACATATATCTATAAGTATGCTCCTTAGAAGCTCATGTTTACACCGAAAAGGAAGGTGCGTGGGTTAGGATAACCGCTGTAGTCGATACCAGCCTCTGTTACGCTCTTGCCCATAGACGCTGTCTCTGGGTCGGCACCCGAGTAGCCAGTGATGGTAAATAGGTTCTGAGCCGAGAACGAGAGACGCAGGTTGAGCTTGTTGTTGAACCACTGCTTAGGCAGTGTGTAGCCAATCTGCAGGAGCTTGCAACGGAAGTAAGAACCATCCTCTACGAAGAAGTCGCTTACGCGCTTGTAGTTCATGTTAGAGTCGTTTACCGAAAGACGTGGGAACTCGGCACCCTTGTTGTCCTCGCGCCATGTCTTGTTGTAGGTTCCGGCATAAACGTTCTGTCCGTCTGTTCCGGCATAACGTCCCTTGTTGAGGTTGTAGATATCGTTGCCGAATGTGCCGTAGAAGTTAGCCACGAGGTCGAAGCCCTTATATGCGGCGTTGAGGTTGAGACCCATCATGAGGTCTGGGAACGGGTTGCCGATACACTTCTTGTCGTTCGAGTCGATTACACCGTCGTTGTTGCGGTCGACAAAGCGGAGGTCGCCAGGCTGTGCATTAGGCTGGAGAGCCTTGCCATGCTCGTTGGTGTACGACTTTACCTCGGTCTCGTTCTGGAAGATACCGGCTGTCTGATAACCCCAGAACTGGCTGAGCGACTCGCCTGCTGCGTTGCGTACAATCCAGTCGCCAGAGAATCCGCCGGTCCAGATGTAGTCGCCGTTAAGCTTCACAGCCTTGTTCTTTACCTGCGAGAGGTTAAGACCTACGCCGTATGTGAAGTCGGAGATATGGTCGTTCCAATTGATGCCAAGCTCCCATCCGGTAGCCTTCATCTCGCCCACATTCTCCCACATCTGTCCGTTCCACATAGGATAGCCCAGTACGAGGAGGTTGTCCTTCTTCATAAGCATGTCGTGAGATGTCTTGTGGAAGTAGTCGGCTGTAACCTTCAAGCGGCTCTGCAAGAGGGCGAGGTCAAGACCAACGTTCCAGTCTTCCACTGTTTCCCACTTAAGGTTAGTGTTGCCAATGCCTGATACGGTAGAACCGATGACACGGTCGGCAGAAGAGCCAAACACATAGTCGGTTGTTCCGATAGAGCTGAGGTATGCCGAGTTGTCGATGTTCTGGTTGCCTACCTTACCCCAACCGGCACGTATCTTGATGTCGTCAAAGATTTTTTGGTTCTTCATAAACTCCTCGCCGGTCAAGCGATAGGCTGCAGAAACTGATGGGAAGGTAGCCCACTTGTTGTCCTTAGAGAACTTAGACGAACCGTCGACACGTACAGTAGCTGTGAGGTAGTACTTCTCGTCGTAGTTGTACATCACACGTCCGAGGTACGATATGAGCGATGTAAAGGTGTCGGTACCTGTTGCTGCTGGGTTCTTTGTGCCCGAGCTTGGATAGCGCAAGGTTGGGTCGTTGTTAGGAATGTTCTCCGAGTAGGCCTCTGCCCAGTAGTCCTGGAAGCGCTCCATGGTGTAGCCACCCATGAGGTTTACGTTGTGCTTCTTGGCGAAGGTGTTGGTATAGTTCACGGTGTTGGTCCAGTTCCAGTCCACCCAGTTCTCCATCTTGCGCTTGGCGTTGTTGTTCTCGTTCTGCTCAAGGTTGTCGATAAAGAAGTTTACGTTGAACGTATCGGTACGGCGGAAGCGTGCGTTCATGCCAAACTGCGAGCGCACGGTAAGACCCTTGATAGGTGTAAGGCTGATGTAAGGTGTGGCAAGCAAGCCATACTCGCTTGCGCCTGAGTCCATACGATACATTTTAGCCACTGGGTTATGCTCCTGGTTGTTGTGCGAACGGGCATAGTTGCTGTAAGGATTGCTTGTCCACTCGCTCTTGTCGCGCATCACCGGAGTAGATGGGTCCATAGACATAATGGCTCCCATAAGGTCGGGTGTGTCGTCCCACTGCTCGTAACGAGGTGTAAAGTCGATACCTGCCTTTACTATCTTGTTGAAGTTGTACTCGGTAGAGAAGCGTGCAGAGAGCTTCTGCCACTGACCCACCTTGTACTGAGAGTCCTGCTTGTAGTAGCCGATGCTGCCCGAATAGATGGCCTTGTCGGTACCGCCCGAGAACGAGAGGTCGTAGCTCTGCTGTACAGCAACGTCGTTAAGACACTCCTTCCACCAGTCGGTATACACCTCGTCTGTACCCTTGAACGGCGACTCGTTGCCGTCATTGGTATAGCGTGCGTCGAACACCTGCTTGTATTCCTTAGAGCCTGCCATCTTCTGCTTCTTCAATGTCTGCAAACCTACGGTTGCCGAAGCGTTGAACTTGGCCTCGCCCTTCTTGCCCTTCTTGGTTGTAATGAGCACAACGCCGTTAGAGGCTCGTGTACCATAGATAGCCGAAGCCGACGCATCCTTAAGCACCTGCATGCTCTCGATGTCGTTCTGGTTGAGGAAGTTGATGTTGTTGCCTACCGGCATACCGTCTACAACGTAGAGAGGGTCTGATCCGTTGACGGTCGTCACACCGCGGATGATAACTCGTGGCGTAGCGCCCGGACCACCGGCACCGCTAACCTGCACACCGTTGACCTGTCCCTGGAGGGCGTTCATAACGTTGCCGGTAGACAGCTTCTCAAGCTTGTCGCCCTTGATGGCAGAGATAGAGCTGGTAAGGTCGCTCTTCTTAACCTGGCCGTAACCGATAACCACAACCTCGTTAAGGTCGTTGGCGCTTTCTTTCAGTACGATATTTATCTGGTTGCGGCTGCCCACCTTTACGTCCTGGTTTGCCATGCCCACGTAGCTCACAACGAGTGTGGCGTTCTTGTCGGCGTCGATGGTATAGTTGCCGTCGATATCTGTAACAACACCCTTTGTCGAACCCTTAACCTTAACGTATGCGCCAATGATAGGCTCGTTGTTGGTGTCTACAACAGTGCCTTGCACCTTCATGCTCTGTGCGTTGGCAGTGAGAGCCATTGTGGCTGCCAAGGATGCTAAAATATATTTCTTATTCATTTGGATAATGTCTTAATTGTTCATTAATCTGTTTATTTCACAAAGATAATGCGCGAACGCAAGAGGCTGTAGTCAAACTCCATACGGTATGTACCCGATTTCTTAACCTCAACACTCTTCATGTTGTCGCCGCCATTGAGCACGTTCTTCTCGTTGCCTTCCGAACCGTCGAAGCGCCAGAATGGCTCCGGCCACCAACCCCACCAGTGGGTAGCACTGATAGTATAAGAAACCTTGGTGCCTGCATCAAGCTTCATCTCGCGATAGAGACGGTATGGGTTCTGCTTGTCCTGGTTTAGGATAAAGGCATTGTCATTAGGATTGGTCTTCCATCCTTCAACGTCTGGCAAGCCTTCGCCGGCAAGACAAATCTGGAACGGCTGTGCACCTGCACCATCGCCAAAGTCCTTTGTCTGCGAGCCATCGAGTACCATCTTCTCTGTTGTAGGTGTGTACTCCTTTACATCATAGTCGCCCGTTACGGTGTTGAAGGTTATCTCGTAGTAGCCCACCTTGTCAAGAACGATAGGCTTAGCCACGCTCGGGCTGCTTGTAAGCAAACCGGTGCTCTCGTCGATACCGAAGCAGATAGGCTCAAAATCGGTAGTCTGCGGAACGAAGCGCACGCCGGTGCCTGCCTTCTGGTTGTAGTATTGTGCCTTATACTGATATGCGCCAGTGTGCTCGATAAGCATTGGCACGCCGTAAAGGTCGCTTGTCAGTTCGGCAGCAGTCTCTACATCGGCGAGGTACATCTTCTGGAAGTCGGGCAACTCGCTTACGTTGATAACGCTGTTGGTTGATACTACGTTGCCAAGATTGTCGTACAGACGCATTGACATCATATAAGATGCTTCGGTAGCAGGCATTTGGTACACCTTATTAAATTGGTATTCGGTTCCGTTGATAAGGATAGAATCGTAAACATCAAGACCAGGAATGTCTACCACCAGGCTCTGCAACTTCTTGTTGTCGGTTACAGTGGCATTGAGTGTAAGTTTAGGATTCTGCACAAGTACGGTGAGTTCTTGCGAAGGAGCGGCTGCAAACACTGGAGCCGTAAAGTCGCCGTCGCCTGATACCTGCACTGTAGCTGTTGTTGTGCGTCCGCCTACATCCTCTACCGTAACCTCCAATGGGAAGTTAGTGTCGTCGGTCCAGCTGCTGGCTGGAGTGTAGGCATAAGAGAGGTCGTAATCGTAAATCAATGAGTCGCCATAGATTTTAAGCAGATCTATGGTCTTGTCGAGCAACATACCCTCGCTCTTAAGATGTATAGCCTTGATGCCGTCGGCATCCTTAGCCTTACCTTCGATGTTGAACGAGCGTCCTGGCTCTGCCTGGATATGGTTTGTAGCCATTGTTATCGTAGGCGCCTGACCGTCCACTGTAGGGAAGTCGTTGTCGTCGCTGCACGACTGCAATGCAAAACCAATCACGGGAGCTACAGCCACAAGCATGGCTGTGCGGATAAAGTTTGGTTTAATTGTCATAATTTTTGGTTTTAAGTTATTATTATTGTAATTATTGCTTCAGGCTTTTACTTGGTTTTCTGGTGCAAAATTATAACAAGAGGTTAAGAGAATAGGGGTGTTTTTTATTAATAAAAGGGGTGTTTCTCGTTTTATGTAAAAAAATGAAGAAAAACGAAAAACACCCTTAATATCGTATGAAAACAATCTACAAGCTCTGCACAAACTGCTTGGGCGACATCTGCATCTTGCGCTTAAACACATTGCGGAAGTTCTTGATGTCGCCGAAGCCGCACATCTCTGCCACCTTAACCACATTGGTCTGGCCCTCCTTGAACGCCTGCACAGCCTTGTACACCTTATAGTCGTTTACAAACTCGATGAGCGACATGCCCGTCATCTGCTTGAGCTTCTTGTACAACGTAGAGTGACTCATGGCAAGCTTCGCGGCAAGGAAGTCGATGTTGAAGTCGGGATTGGAGAGGTTGTCGTCAATAATCTCGCGGCAACGCAGCAAGAATATCTGCTCCTCCTTGGTGTATGTGCGCTTGCTGTTGGATATATCGGCTGTAAGCGAGGCATTGTCGCTCTCGGCAATAAGGCGGTCGATGCGCACACGCAGCAGCTTTAGCGACACCGGTTTGGTTAAGAAGGCATCTGCTCCGGCATCGTAGGCGGCTATTCGCTCCTCGTCGGATGTCTGTCCGGTGAATATTATCACCTTTATATGCTTAAGCTTCTTGTCGTTGCGCAAGGCACGCAAGAACTCCAAGCCGTCGAGCTGCGGCATCATCATGTCGCACACAATGATGTCGGGCAGCGAACTGGCAGCCACGCGCAGACCCTCGGCTCCATCGTAAGCCTTAAGCACACGGAAGTCGCTTATAAGGTTGCGCTCGAGCAGAGCCACCGTCTCGCGCTCGTCGTCGATAAGCAATATGCTGTGTGTGGCAGTGGGGTTGGCTTTAAGCGGGGCTGTTCCGGGCACTGCCTCCGGCTCTTGTTTATCGGTTGCTGCAGCTGCCACCTGCTTGTCTGCCTCAGCCTCAACCGTCTTGTCGACAGCGGCCTTGGGTATGTAGAATGAGAAGGTAGAACCCTTGTTCACCTCGCTCTCAAGGTGCATCTCGCCTCCGTGCAGTTCTACGAGGGTCTGCACAAAGGAGAGGCCTATGCCGTCGCCCTTGCTCTTGGCTTGTCCACGGCTGGTGCGGAAGAAGCTTTGGAATATCTCCTTGCGAGCCTCCGGCACGATGCCTATGCCGTCGTCTTTTACAGCGAACACCACACGGTCGGGCATGTCGGTAATGGTAAGCACCACATGACCGCCGTTGTTGGTATACTTGTAAGCGTTGGATATAAGGTTGTTTAGGCACATCTCTACCTTCTCGCCGTCCATCGACAACATTACGGGATGCTCGGGCATAACCGTCGCAAAGTCGATGTGCTTCTGGTCGAGCAGGTCGTCGTAGTCGCCGGCAAGCTCGCCCACAAACTTCACCACGTCTATGCTCTGACGCTTAAGCTGCAGCTTGCCCTGGTCTATCTTGCGGAAGTCGATGGCTTGGCTTATGAGCTTGTTTATCTTCAAGGCGCTGCGGTGCATAGCCATAAGGTATGCCGAGGGTATGCTCACTATCGACTGCTTGCGGTCTATAAACTCCTCAAGCTGTGCGGCGATAAGGAATACCGGTGTGCGAAGCTCGTGGGTTATGCTGGTGAAGAACGTCATCTTGGCATCGTCGAGCTTGCGTTGGCTCTCCTTCTCTACCTCGGCTATCTCCATACGGTGACGCATCTTTATCACACGCATATACAGACGGAAGCAGGCATAAGCCACACCTATTATTATTAGGAACCACAACGTCTTGGCCCACCACGACAGATACCATGGCGGGAGCACCGTTATCCTAAGCACCGACACATTGGTCCAACGGCCCGAGAGGTCGGTGCCACGCACCATAAACTCGTAGCTGCCGGGCGGAACATTGGTGTAGGTAGCCTCACGGCGGTCGGTTATCTCGTTCCAATAGGTCTCCATGCCCTTGAGATAGTAGGAGAAGTGGATGGCTCGGGGAGCGTTGAACTCGGGCACCGAATAGTTTATGGTAAAGTAGTTCTCGTTACATTCCAAGGTTACCTCGCCCTCGCTTTTGCTTCCGAGGTTTATGGAGCGGCCGTCGGTAACGTTTAGTCTGCCCAAACTTACATCCTTATATATAGAATTGACCATCAAGGGCATATCGTCTGCCATAACCAGGCCCTCTACCGAACCGAAGTAGCAGCGCTGTCCGTCGGCACAGCAGGCGCCATAGTTGTAAGCCATTGGTATGGAGTTGTCGAGGTCGCAGCGCATAAAAGCCTTGTTCTCGGGGAAGTAATAGTAAAGACCATTGTTGGTGGAGAACACCATATAGCCGTGGCTCGACTCTACGATGCCCGTCACGATGATGCTGCCTAAGCCGTGCTCGGTAAGGTTGGTATACACCTTCCCTGCCTTCTCGTCTATGCAGCAGGGCGGCTCGTAGCGGAACGACACCCATACCCTACCCTTGCTGTCGGCATATACGTAGCGCACCTTGTTGCTTGGCAAGGGCATGTCGGTGGTGGATGTGCTGTAGTGCTTGACCGTGCGCAGCGTGCGGGTGTCTATCTTGTACACGCCATTGTCGTTGCCAAACCATATATAGCCATTGCGATAGCACAGCATTTGGCATAGTGCCCCGGTGAACTGCGGCACTATACGGAACTGGTGCGTAAGCTTGTTGAACACAAAGAGGTCGCGTCCGCCAATCCACAGATTGCCTTTGCCGTCGTCGGCAATGGTCCATATCACATCGCCGCGCTTGCTAACCAAGGGCAAGGCATAGTTGCTGAAGCGGCGTGTGGCTATGTCGTAAGCCGTCAGTCCCTTATTGTACACAGCCATCCACACCGTGTGCTGGTCGGCTGTCATCGACACTATGTTGTCGCCCCACATGCCGCTGTTGGCAGATGTGTAGGTGGTCATGCTCTTATTGCTTATCGAATAGACGCCCATTCCGCCTCCGTCCATACCTATATATATATTGTCGCCATGCGCCGCCACCGCCGTAACGAGGTCGTAAGGCAAGGTGTTGGCACGCTCGCTTAGCGTCGAAAACAAGGCTCGCCTTGCTCCATACAGCGTCAAGCCCTTGCGATATGTGCCTATCCACATATTGCCGCCACGGTCGACGAGAAGCGAGTAGACGGCATCGCCGCATATTTGGTCATTGTTCTCGGTAAGGCGCTGGTCTATGCCGTTGCGGCGCACCACCACGCCATAGCCGTCGGTGGCAAAAGCCACGCCGCCATCGTAGTCGCAAGCCGCCTTCAAAGCCTTAGGCAGATCCTCGTCTATGGCTTGCAAGTGGTTTCGGGTCACGGCAAATGCCTGTGCACGTCCGTCCACACCTCTACCCACATACAGGCGGTGCATATTGTGGCTATAGCTGGCATTGATTTGGCTTGACGAGGCTATATTAACGTCTACACTCGACAACACCTTGCTGCCGTCGGCTGTGTACATAGCCACACCTCTACCCATAACCACAAACAGCCTGTCGCCGCTTGAAGCAATGCCAAGCACAGGTGCTGTTGTGGGTAGATGTACAAATTGTGTTTTGTCGGCATCCGAGCGATACAAGCCACCTTTATCGTCAAAAACAAACACACCCTTAGATGTAGATACCAAGGAGATAAAGGAGTTGCCCACCTTATGCCTTGACTTTATCTGGCAACGATGAAACTTGCTGTCCTTATAGTCGTAATAGTCGATGCAATAGTCGGTAGCTACGTACAGTCCGTGGTTGGTAGACAAGAGGCTATGCACATTATTGTTGGAGATGCTTGTTGTTTCGTTGTTGCTGTAGCGAAACAATGTAAAGAACATTCCGTCAAACTGTGCCAGTCCGTTGGATGTACCTGTCCATATAAAGCCGCGGTTGTCCTGTGCTATGCAGTTGACGGTGTTGTCGGGCAGACCTTGCTTGATGCCGTAGCTGCATATACGGTTGGTTGCAGCGGCAGACAATACCGCAACAAGCAGCATAAAAAATACAATAAAATATCTTCGGTTCTTTATCATAACTTGTTCTTAGGCTTAGGGACAGCAAAGTTAAGAAAAAAAAACGTAATAAGGGAGGGATTGGAAAAAATTGTTTTAATTTTCATCTGCCATCTGCAACCACGCCTCAAAAATCGTTATAACAAGTTGTATATCTGTAAGTTGCGTGGTTGCAGATAGGGTTGCAGATGATTATTCATCTGCAACCCTCTTGACCAAATACTTGGTGCCGGTCTTAAATCTACGGCGCTGGATGTCGGGCATGTTGGCAAGCTTGCGCCCAAACGTCGTCAGGCTTGCCGTCTTTAGTGGCGAGCCAGCCTGCTTACGCAGCTGGTCGAACAGCTCGGTTGTGGTGAGCCACGTGCCATGCTCCTCGTCCTCGGCTGGCACAAAACGCAGACGGAAGTACTGCTCGGTAGGATCGACGGTTTCAAACTGGCGATTGTTCTGCATTATCAAGGCTGTGTCGTCGGCTCCAAACCACGTTGGCTCGCCACGGCGCAAGGCAGCCAAAGCCTGTGCGTACAGCTGGCGGTAGTTGGGTTCGCGGTCTACATTTATAGGTGCCGTGAGGTGTATGGCTATAAAGCGGCGGTTGCCCGACGGGTCGGCAAGGATGTCGTCCATGTTGCTGGTGGCTATAAAGGATGCGCAACGGGGCATCTCCTCTTGGCGCACTCCGTAAGGACGCTTTATCTTGAGGTTGGGCAGCTGGATGATGTTCTTCAAGAAACCCTGCTGAACCTTGGGCGAAATCTGGTTGAACTCGTCGAGATTGATAAGCAGCTGCTGCGACATAGCCAACATCACCTGCCGTTTCTCCGTAAGCACGAGGTTGTCTGTGTAGCCCCAACGCAGTTCGGGCGGAAGCAGTCGGCGGCAGAACGTACTCTTGTGGTAGCCCTGGGTAGAGATAAGGAGCGGTGCCACGCTGTTGCCATAGGTGCTGTTAGCGGGCTGCGTCCACTGCTGCACCATCGCCAGGAACCACGTTCTGAACCAGCGTTGCCAGTGCGGATTGTCGTTTGGCACGGTGGCAGCCAAGGCTCCTATATGGTCGCGTCCGTCCCATGCGCCATCACACTGATATAGAAATCGGCGTATCGGGTCGTAGGCAGAAATGAAGTCGCTCTCAAGAAAGTTGCGCACATCCTTTATGCTTACCTCTATGCCTTGCAGCTGCACCTCCAACGTCATGCGTTTCTGCACGCAAGGGTCGAGCGGCTGAAAGGTGCTACCGGCTGCGTTCGACCTGTACTCCACATACTTCATAACCCCATTACGGCGGAATAGATAGCGCGAAGTGAGGAATACAATCATTCGACGGATGCCATCGCTGCGGTTAGGATTGTCCTTGTCGTTTGTGTCGTCAACCTGCGCCTGGTGCGCTATGTCGTATATGCGGCGGTTGTCGGTGCCGGACGGATTGTAGGGATGGGCAAGTCGGGCAATGTGCTGTATATAGCTTTGCACGCTCGCTGCACTGATGTTTGGCTGATAAGGATGAGTTTGACTTTTCTTTTTCATGGTAATAAGAATAGTTTTAAATTTGTTAGTGTTTTGTGTTTCGCTACGAAGTGCTGCCAATCAAGCCTTACTGACCGACCAATTAAGGCCTAATGACCGACCAATCAAGCCTTACTGACAACGTTACTAAGCCTTGGTAGCAGCATTACAAAGCCTTTGTAACAGCACAACAAAGCCTTAGCTACGGCACCACGTCGTATTTGTTGGTTGCAAAGGTAATAAACAGCGCAAGCAATGTCAAGTGTTTTGACGAAGAAATGAAGAAGGGTGGCAGATGGTTGCAGATGGTTGCAGATAAAACGGAGCATCTGCAACCGGGGGTAAGACATTAATAATCAGAGGATTGAATGGGGTAAAACAGGAGTTGGTTGCAGAGTGGCAGATAAAATAGAAAAACAAAAATTATTGGAGAAACGGGGGCTTGGGGCGTGTAATGGTTAATTCGTGTAATGGACGTTAATGTTTAAATTCGTGTAATTGACGTTAATGATTAAATCGTAAATTGACGTTAATGTTTAAATCGTAAATTGACGTTAATGTTTAAATCGTAAATTGACGTTAATGTTTAAATCGTAAATTGACGTTAATGTTTAAA
>OIWQ01000560.1_pt1 | contig 48868 bp, 64 predicted proteins | sample 1587571 | NCBI WGS metagenome assembly OIWQ01 (sample SAMEA3888910, study PRJEB22519) | human gut metagenome | biome: human gut; feature: human-associated habitat; material: faeces | place: Denmark | collected 2010
ATCTTTCCGGTACCGGATGCGATCATGTAGATGGTCTTCTCCAGGCCTTCCTGATTCTTTCCGGCCAGCTGCCTCTCATCGATTCCCAGCGGAAGATCACAGAAGAAGCTGGCGGTACGTTCCAGGCCGACCTGCGTTGCATTGAAATTGACCATCAATCGTTCCGGATCACCCCAGGCAGACAGGGCTGCTTTAAGTGCTGCAGTCTTTCCGCCCTTGGAGCCTCCCCAGTTATACACGAAGAAGATTCTCTGCTTCAGGATCCGCAGGAGTGGAGCTGCGAAGCTGGCCGCCAGGATGAATCTGAACTTGTCTCTGTCCCGGTGTGGCTTCATAGTCTCTACCCACTTCTCCATCTCTCCGACCTGGCAGTAAGCCATGGCCGTTCCTTTCTGGCTTGGATCAATGTCCAGCACGATTCCCTGTTCCCTTCCTGGAATGAACCGTTTCCCCGGCTGCCATCCGAATGTGGACGTCGCATCTGCTTTCTGAATGATGTCGATGTTCTCTGCTTCCAGAGCTGCCAGGAACCGGACGACCTGCTTTGCATTTTCCGATGTGACGGTGCATCCAAGATCGGCCAGGACGGTGATACCTCTTGCTGTGAATATTGTTGATCGCGGGAAGATAGCTCTGTGCCAGGATCCATCTCTCTTGAAGGCGATCTCTATCTTTTCCTCTCCGGACTCAATGCTCCGGAGACGCTGCGTTAATATGATCGGAGTCCTGCAGACCATCTTTGGTGTGTACTGCTTCTCATCGATATGGCTGATCCCTTTATCTGAATATATCCAGCTCTCTGGCTGTCTTAAATTCACCGGGGCTCCCTGTATGGCTTCCGGGATTTCTTCCGGAGCATCCAGGTCGATCTTTTCTGCATTTTTGATCAGCTGCAGAATCTTCTTCTGTGCTTCCTCTTTTCCGAATTTGACATAGACATCTGACGGGTCTTTGCATCCCTGGATCCTGCTGCAGGAAAAGCGGTATACTTCTCCGATGAATCCGCCTTCTCTTAATCCTGCCAGCATTTTCCGGAGGAACGTCTCGCCGCCCTGATCCGGTTCAACGTGCAGGTAAATCTTTAAGTCCTGCAGCATGGCTGCCTGGTGCGGCTTGAACATGGACGCCCCTGGAACGCCCAGGCAGCTGATACCCATGTACCACATTGACTGTGAGTCGGATTCTCCTTCCACCATGGCCGCATAGCCTACGCTGCGGATCTCCGGCAGTCTCCATTCTCCGTACAGCCCGATCTTTCCGGAAGAGCCATATTTCCACCGGAAGTCCTTATGTGCAAAGCGCTTTCGATAGGTTGATTCTTTCCGGTTCTCGTCCAGATACGGGATTTTCATGTAAGAAGCACCGGCTCGCTTATCTTTGACGGTACTTAAGAAACACTCACTGGCCAGCCATTCTTCCGGGAGCTTTTTCTCGAAGGCATACTGTGTTAAACTGTAGCTTTTTTTCTGCGCTTCCAGTTTTTTCTGCTCTCCGGTGTCAACTCCATATTTTTCCATGATCTTTGCATAGGCTTCCTTTGTATCGCAGCCATTTAACTCTGCATAGAAGTCCAGGAAGTTTCCGCCGCGGTCTTCTGCGAAGCAGTGCCATTGTCCGGTCTTTAAATTCACCGAGAAACTGTTGTTGCTGTCATCGTGGAAAGGGCAGAGACCTATCAACTGATCACCTGTGATCTTCGCTTTCTTAATGACGCCATATTCACTTTTGTAATCGACTATGCTGTCGAGGTCCGCCATTTCCGTATTCATGTTGCCCTCCTACAAATCGAGGGGGATAGGGGCCTGAGCCCCCCCTGTTGTTTACTGGTTAAAAGGTACGTCTTCTGTGATAGCTCCGTCCACATCCATGAATCCTTCCTTGTCAACCGGTGCGGAGCTGCTGCCCTGGTTGTAATCATCTGGAGTGATCGCTACGTCTTTATATTTTTCCTTCAGTTCTTTTCTCATGGCTGAGGTTGTTGGCCAGATGTCTTTTGGAAGGATACCGGCTTTTTCGATGACCACTTTGCTATATTTGATTCCGCCGCGATTTACTGCAGTCTCCAGTTTCAGGCGAACCACCATCTTGCTATACGGGATCTTCTGAATTCCCATGATCTTGGCCAGCTGCTTATTTACATCCTTGATAGATGTCGGCGGAACGCTGAGAAGATAAACGCCCGGTTTCCCGGAAATAAGAAGGTACAGACGGCGGATGTTCTTGCATGGCTTTCCGGATCCATCATCTGCATACTGGTTCAGAGGGCAGTTCTCACAGGTCTTGACCTCTCCAGTATCCAGATCGACTCCGGTCTTTCCGTCCATGCTGCTGCATTTCGGAATGTTCGGGGAACCGTCTTCCGCGGTAGCTCCGAATTCACCCTCCCAGTAGGAGTTCATTCTGTGAGTAAAAATGATCACTGCCTCGATCTCTTTTTCGATATCCGGATCATCCGGATCATCGCCTTCGACCTCATACGCTTTGCCGCCTCCGGATGGAATCTTGATGTGCCTGCAGGAGATTCCTTTCACATCGTCCAGATCGTCCATTTCATCTTCCAGCTCGGCCAGGAGGTCCTCATCCATGCCTTCCATGCCGGTTACGATCTGAAATGAATCAACAGTTGCCAGTGCTGTGCTTTTCTTTTCTGCTGCCATTATTCTTCATCCTCCACTTTCTTTAATCTGATACCCTCTACCACCTGGCACTCATTTACAGAGCTCAGACGGTACTGGTTTAAGAATTTATGATCTACGGTGCTGGTTACCAGGTATTGTCCCTTGGTTCCTTTGAAGACACAGAGGACATTCTCTGTTTTCTCTGCTTTTTTGATACAGAGAAGAAGAAGGTCTCCTTCGTGAATTTCGTTTCCGTAGCTGTCGCTGAATTCCTGGATAACCTGCTGCTTTACGTTAATTCCCGCCATGGCTATTTCCTCCTGTGATTTCTTCTAATCTTGTCGCAAGTACGCCGATTGCCTGGTTGAGGACAATGTATTCGAGTTCTGTGTTTCCTTCGCACATCTCTTTTGTGACCAGAGCGACGCTACTTCCCATCGGGACTCCCATTCTCACCGGATTAAAACGGCCAGTGAAGAAGCTGCGGCAGGCTATGCCGCCTTTTTCATTGTCTTCTGTCACCGCGCATCCGTATATGGCATCACTCTCCACTTCTTCAACTCTTCCACCAGCACAGGTGATATTAACCTTTACGCTTTCTTTATTCATCTTCGTTATCCTCCTGCATCTCTTCGGCCTCTTCCGGGTCCTGGTCTTCAGCTTCCTCAAACTCTCCGTCCTGGTCTTCCAGATAGTCTTCCATCGGGGTTGTCTCGCTCTGTGCCACCTTGTACAGGTCATTCATGATCTTGTCCGCATTGGCTGCCAGTTTCACTGCCTCGAAGGCCACCTCGATAGCTGAGTTCTTCAGGCTGCTGGCGGCGCTGATTGCATCGCTGCTGCCTGCCGGAAGAATACGAAGAAAGAGCTTCATGTCGTCGCTGACTTTCTTCATTGCGGAATCCAGGGCTACCTTGCCCTCTGCTGCGATTCCATATCCTTCGTGGTTACTTTCTACGACCTTCTGATTCTGTGCGGCTATCTGGCGACACGCAAACTCTACGGCCAGGCCTACGTTATCCTTTAACTCCCTGTCGCAGGTCAGAGTTACATCGAGTTCCATTTGTTCGTATCCCATTTTACTTTCCTCCCTTTGTTTTCTTCAGTGCACTGCTTGTCTGTTTTCTTCTTAAGATGTCCGTCTGATCATATTGACTGATCACTTCAGCCAATTCTTCCGGAAGCTCACCGTTTTCTTCTACCAAGGCGCTCATAGCACTCTGAAGGGAACCGGCATTGACTGTCTCTTTGATCAGATCAGCGAAGCCCTGCTCTCTTAAGACCTCGAAGAAGTCAAGACCATTGGCAGCTAGGTATTCCTCCGATCTCTTAGAATACTTGCTCTTGATCTGAAGGCTGAACGTATAATCGCCGGCCGCGATCCGCGGGCAGTCGTCATCAATCATCTGCTGTGCGATATCCTGTTTTAATGCTTCGATCTTTGCGTTGTTGCTTTTGGTTTCCTCCGCCAGGGATTCTTTTTTCTCCAGAAGCTCCTGGTAATTCTTTATCATGTCAATAAGTGCCATTGTTCTTGTCCTCTCTTTCTTAACTTCTTTGTCTTCCGAGCTCGTACTTCAGTCCATCTTTTTGCCCGTCTGGCTCGTACTTCAGTTCTATGGCTTTTACGTCCCCAGTGTCATTTGTATGGACTTTCATGTCTGTAAGGCTCATCTGTTCCACAACATCTTTCAGGGACTTCGTATATACGTCATTCAGTTTCATTTTCTCTCCCTCCTGTGAGTTCTATCTCTTGCGTGATGGCCAGCCGCCAGAATACCTTCTGCCATTCTGGTTCCTCCTTATGCTCTGATTTCCAGGGCCAGTGTCACATACTGCGAGTTGAGGCTGTCGAGGAGCTTCAGACACGTCTCCGCTCCGATCAGTTCCAACTCTTTGAGCAGGTAAATCTTCGCCCTCGCAGTTATGTACTTCTGGTTCAATTTCAGGAGCGCATCCTGGCTCTTGGTATTTATTTTTACTGAGTCCATTATCTTCTGGACAGTTTCCTGAACCGTTTCTGCAGATATATTCTTTCCTTCTTCCATGTCTTCCTGCGACCTCCCTTCTCATTGGATATCCATGCATCTTAAGCCAGTTATTGCTTTTTCCTTCCGGAGCTTCCCGGATCCTGCTGGCCGCCCGATGCGCGGTCAGTAATGCATCTAAGGCGTCGTTCGCGGATATCCCCGCTTTTGCCATGTTATTAAATACATCGATTATCGCCTCAAACTGATCTGACAACCATTCACACATGAGACCTGCGGCTTCTCTGAACTTTTCGCCTGCTTGCCGTAATTTGTCATTATTCATTAAAAGAAATCCCTCCAGTTATCTACGACCGTCTTGGCCATATCCTCTTTGCGGCTCAGTGCCTTGCTGATCAGCTCGTCGATGGTTCCTTCGATCTCCAGGTCTATGTATGTGCAGCAGTTCCTCTGGCCGATTCTGTGGATACGAGAGAGGCTCTGACTGTACGTTGCGTAGTTGAAGTTCTTGCTATAATAGACACAGGTATCTGCAGCTGTCAGTGTGATTCCGGTACCGGCGGTATCAATCTGTCCGATAAAGAGAACTGTTTTCGGGTCCTCCTGGAACTGTTTCACAATGTCGCCTCGGTCTTCCTTCTTAATATCACCGTAAATGGCCACCTGCTTCAGTTCTTTCGGCAGGACCTTGTCGGCCAGCTCCATGATTGCTTTTACCTCTGCGATGAACCTTGCGAAGATCACTAGCTTCTTTCCGGATCCGATCACATAGTCCTCGATGATATCGCCCAGGGCATCCAGCTTAGCTCTACTTACCAGCTGCGGCTTCTGCGCGTCATCCTGAACCAGGAACCCTCCGGCCAACTGCTGCAGGCGGAGCAGCCTTGTCAGGACTGTGGTCGCGGTAATGTGGCCGCCTCCGTCCAGCTCTGCGTAGCTGTCCTTTTTAATTCTCTCGTACAGGTTCTTTTCCTTCTGGTTGAACTGTATCTTCCTGGTCTCGAACGTCTGCTCCGGAAGGTCCAGAGCCTCGTCTTTGGTAACTCTGAAGGCGATGCTGTGTTCTTTCTTGATCAGGCCTTCCAGGTCCTTGTATCCGACGATCTTCTTGTTTCCATAGCCGCCCATGATAGCGTACCGGCCGCGGAACTTGAAGAAGTTATCACCGAATACAGTTTTATCCAGGAAGCGGTACTGTGACCAGATATCAATAGCTGCAGTCTGTACCGGTGTTCCGGATAAGATCAGCTTGTATCTGGCCTGATCTCCCAGTTCATGCATGGCCTTGCTCTGTGCTGCATCGTATGTTTTGATACGCTGGCTCTCATCTGCGATCACCATGTCTGCATCGAATTCTTTGAGCTTTTCCAGAATCTCCGGCCGCCAGGTTGACTCATAGTTGATCACCGCGACCTTTAGAGCCTTGAATGGAAATTTCAGAAGGTCATCGATCTGCTTTATACGCTGCTTCTTTTCTCCCAGGAATGTCTTGCAGGTATACTTGAATTTCGCGTACTCCTGCAGCTCCTTTGGCCATACAGCCACGACGGAGGTTGGCGCCACGATCAGGAGACGTTCGACCTTTCCCATCTGGTAACCGGCTCCTGCGATCGCGATCGCAGTCAGCGTCTTTCCGCAGCCCATTTCAAACAGCAGGCCGAAGCCTTTGTTTATATTCTGCATTTAATTCTCCTTGAATCTTTGTTATAATAAGTGTCATCGGGGGGGCTTCACTGAATTCCACACCTTGCATCGCCTTGTGTCTTGCCAGGACTTCTGAAGGCTTCATGCTGTAGATGTCTTGATATTCAGTGCCATTCCCTCTGTAATATCTTTTCATGTATGCCGGGTTCATAAGCCGTTCATACTTTCCCCTGGTGGCCAGTGCCGATCTGTCCAGTTTCTCTGCGATCTGTTCCCATGAATATCCTTTTTCGACCATATCGCAAAGAACCTCTACCTCGGATTCTGTCCACATACGGGTCTTGCTTTTGACGGGGCGCTCTTTGATCTGAAGATCACAAATTCTGCGCTTGACCGCGCCTTCTGTCTTCCGGAGCTCCCTGGCCAGTTCCCTGTATCCGTACTGGTGTTTTGAAAGCATACGCTTCAGCTTCTCATCTTCTGACTTTGTCCAAGAGGTGTTATGTCTCCCGACCTGCTGTCCTCTTTCAAAGTCCGCCTTGCGTTTCTCTTTTACCCATTCCGGTTCTGCTCCCAGGCTCAATTCCTCAAACTTGGAAAAATCCAGGATCATTCGATTCTGTTCTGCCCATTGCCAGAACTCTTTCAGATCAACAACCTGAAACCTGCAGGCATTTGTTCTGTGCCAGCGTACTGGCAGTCCTGCTTTGATCAGGCGTCCTGTTATGTATGATTCCATGCTCTTTGTGCCGTATATGGTACTCATCAGCTGGTTTAACGAAACCCGGTAGTCATTTTCCAGGTGCGCTCCGCATCCCAGGCGGTATCTTCGGTTATTTATCGCTTCCACGCTGCGACCGAGCTTCTTTGCTAATGCAGGGATTGAAAGGCTTCCCCATTTGTCCTGAAGAAAAGCATCCTCTTCCGGAGTCCAGTTCTTCTTTGCCCTGGGTGCCGGCTTAAGTCTCCGGTCTGTCTTCGGCTCTGCCCTTGGCTTCTCTGTTGTCTTCACTATCTAAGCCCTCTTTCCTTCGTTGGCTCTGCGCGTCTGTGGGTTCTTTCATAATCGACGCATCTCGAATCTTCAAATGCATCTATGAACATTCCGGCAGTTTCTTTTTCATAATTCCCACAGAGCCCTCTATAGTCGATGTCTGTTCTTACTCTTTCAAAGAAATCTCTGAATCTATTTTTTCGATAGTCTTCTTCAAATTCTTCTGGTACTTCTATCTGAATCCTTATCCTTGCCCTCCATAATTTCTTTCCACAATTTTGCTGTTTCAAAATTGTCATAAATCGATGTAATCTCAATGTCCCTGAGTCTGAATCTCCTATGCTTGCTGGTTTCACAACTGATCACCGAAAATTTTCCATGCTTATTGACAGAACTATTGATCATGTAAATTCGCCCTCTTATGCAGACAAACTTGCCTTTTTGAATTTCATGTTTCCTTGCATTTACTTTGTAATAGTCCCAGTCAAATTTTCCATCGTCTTTGAGCCTTCCTAATTCGTAATAATTAGACGCTTTATGCAGGTAATATCCTTTGTCGGTTCCTCCCATCTGAGCATATGTAAATCCAAAACAGTGGCACTCTACACAGTGATCACACGTCGCGGCAAAGCTGCAGCCTCCACAGCACCTGTTATCCTTGTAAACAGGACATTGCGGCTGATCTTCCGGAATCTTGTATTTATCATTCTTATGCTCATTTCTTGTCTTGATATTTGGACATATAAAAACGGGTTTCGCATATTCCGGATGTTTCAGTTCGTATTTGTTGACAACGATTTTTAAAAGATCAATCACTTTTTTTAGCATCTGATTCACTCTTCTTTGGCGTCTCAATGAATCCGAAGGTCATAAGTGCCATGTTGGCTGCTCTTACCTGGTGTTCATAGAGGTTCTTGGTTACTGGGTATTTATACAGGGGTTCCGGATGTTCCCGGGTCCGTTCCTGATCTACCGCCTCCTGGACCGTATTCATGCGGATTCGTTCCGCTTCGATGGACGGAGGGAGATGTACGAGGGTGGACAGTTTATTCAGCAGTTCTGCGCTGGCGATTCCTTCATACATCTGCTGTCCTCTGATCCATCGCATCTGGTTCCAGCTCTTGATGATCGTCTTCTGAATGGCATCGGCTTCAATGATCCGGACCATTCCGTCAGTTAATGCCATCTTCATTTCTGGATGTCCTCCTGCTGCAGATACGCTTCTCTCTCGCTCATCATCGATTCGTATTCCTCCTGGGTGTACTGCTGTCCGTTCCAGTAGGTTCTTTCGATGGGAGCTGCCGGAGCTTCGTATGGGTCATTTAAGATCATGTACAGGAGCCCTCCTGCTGTAAGAGCTGCTACACTTATGCAGACAGCTGCTTCTTTCAGGATCCTCTTAAGCCGAGCGTTTCTGCGGCGTTTCCTGTTCCGTTCTCTCTGCTCCATCCCTCTTTGATACCTGTTTGAGCAGGGACTCTGTGAATCGTTTCTCATATCCATCTGTGTACTGCACCTCCATCTTTATGTTCATAGTTACCATCCTTTCTGAATGTACTTGACTTACCGGAAGGGTTTTATTATGCTCTCTAGGCTTGGCTGGGTCCGGTAGTCTGTGACAGGTTCTCCAAGGCGATTGAAGAACCTGTCCGCTATGCTCCCTGAGTTTTGTGTGGGGTAGCCGTATAGCCGTTGCCTGCAGTGCTGATCGTTTCAGGTCAGCCATCCGGGGTTAAGTCGCACCCACCAGTCCATGCTCCGGATGTTCTCTCTCTGGTGTTCTCATCTGCCTCCAAGCCGGGATTTTTTTACTAGGGTCTGCGCTTTCCACCCCTATTACGACGGCTCTCCGCAGGCATCGGATTCCCCGCCGAGTGGATTTATCTGCGTCGGCTCCACCATACCTGGGTTTTTAATGAGGTCCCGCGTCCCTCAGCTCTCTATTTAGTTTTTAGGCCATGGCCGGTTCGTCGATTGCTCTCTGAGCTTCCATGCCGGCCATGAAAGAGTTTGCCATCATTACCACAAGGGTTTTCTTGTCTTCCGGAATGCTGGCAAGAACAGCGGCCATTCTTTCAGCGTCGCTGAGTTGTTCTGCTGTATATTTCCTCTCTGCCATGTTGTTCCTCCTTTCATTGATGTGCTATTTTGTGCTTCTGTTGCTATTATATGCAACAACAGCACTTTTGTCAATGTCTTTTTTGTGCTGTTGTTGCAAAATGTGATTTTGTTGCTTGACTTATTGCGTTTATAGTTTTATAATGTGAACATGAAAGGTGGTGAAAATGTGAAAGATCGAATAAGAAGAATTAGACGAGATCTTGACCTGACGCAACAGGAATTTGCCGATCGGCTCGGAGTTAAACGTGGCACAATCGCCAACTATGAACTTGGACGAAATGAACCAATAGACTCCGTTGTCTCTCTTATTTGTAGAGAATTTGGCGTGAACGAGGAATGGCTCCGGAATGGAGTTGGGGAAGTGTTTGTACCAGATGCCAGTGATGAATTAGAGGCAGTTGTTAAGAAATATAATTTATCAAATGCGGACCAGATCTTGCTGGAGAAATATGTAAATCTGAAATCAGACTCACGAGAAACAATTATCAACTTTATAGTAGACGTTGCCGCTGCACTAAGAGACATTGCTAATCCAAATGATAAAGCATTTCCGACTAACGGGTTTTATTCAGATATTCCGGCTACTCCAGAGGAACTTGAGCAAAAATTCCCGCCTCTTAAAAATGAGGACAAAAAAGGGGGACTCGGGTAAAACAACCCAGCCCCTCCTGTTTGGCCCTTTATCGTATTAGAATTATCTGTGCCCTTTGTGCATTAAGGTTATAATAAATAGTGTGATTGCTCCGATAGTAAATCGCATATATGTCTTGCCGATCTAAGAAAATGTATTTTTTGCTCATACGACTCCCCCTTTTCTGGCCGGAGCGACTGGGCCGACAAACATTATACCTTTAGTACATACCGCAGATATACTGGTAAGTTCTGGAAATACGGGCGCCTCCCTGGTGCTCTGTTTCATATAAATCTCACTCAAAGGAGGGCGTGCTTTATGATGAAAAAGAAAATAGCCGCTTTACTGCTGGCCGGAACTCTTGCAGTTGCTCCGAGCTACGCAGTCATGGCCGAGAACGCTTCCGCCACAGAAGCTCCGGCAGAAGAAAAGAAGGAACCGGTCAAGGATGGAACCTATGACCTGAAGTGTTCCGAAGATGATAAGGACGAGGACGCGATTCAGCTGCACTTCTCGAATGAAGTCAGAAACGACGTGACCGGGAACTGGCGCATTGCTACCCTGGCCTCCGACAAATCTTCTCTGGACTTCGCCCTGGCTTATTACAAAGAGTTTGTGACCTCTAAAGACGAGATCCATGCGGTCGTAAACTTCACTGATCAGACAACTACAAAGATTAGCGACGCGCCGATTTCCGGATACGTTTCTGTAACTGTTCACAAATATGTGGATGGCGAAGAACACGATGCGAAGCTGCTCTTTGGTGGAGAAGTCACCGGTGATTACTGGATTGACGTTGAAACTGGAGAAGTGGAAGATTTGAACGCAGAGGAAAGTGAATAACGGAGGGTAAAACAATGATTAAGATGACTCTTGACATTAAATGTACAGATAAGTCTCGCGTTCAGGAAGAACAACTCGTTGGATATTTATTGAGAGCTATTGCAGGAGTGACTGCAAACAATAAAGGTATCATTACAAACTATACCTGCGAGATAGGAAGCAAATCTGTATCTGACACAGAAACTGAATAAAAAATCGCCCGGCGCTTCCAACGCCAGACGATCTCGTAAATCTTGCAGACAGCCGTTCAGCTGGCTACAATTCCCTCTCGACAAGAGAATTATAGCACAGTTCATGGCGCCTGCATAGGTGTTATTTTTATACCCTTTTTTAGGAGGTTCTTATGAACATTTGTTGCTATGGCAGGAAGTCAATCTATTCTGATCACTCAGATTCCATCGATAACCAGTTCCGGATGTGCCGGGACTATGTGGAGATGAAGTTCTCCGGACAGGTGGATTCCTTCCTGGAATACCAGGATGAAGCCTTCACCGGTGCGAACATCAAGCGTCCTGATCTGCAGCGTCTCCTGGTGGATATCGCCGCCGGGAATTGCGACGTTCTGATCGTATACCAGCTGGACCGTCTTTCCAGGGATGTCCGGGACTTTGCGAATATCTACGCAATCCTGGAAGAGCACCATGTGAAGTTTATCTCTATCAAAGAAAATATTGACACGTCCACGCCGATCGGGCGCGCCATGATGTATGTTACCGTTGTTTTTGCTCAGATGGAACGTGAGACCATCGCAGCCAGGGTGGCGGATAATATGATCGGCCTTGCAAAGAAGGGGTACTGGACCGGAGGGAATCCTCCTGAAGGATATGTTCGTACCCGCATCGAGGCGAATGGTAAAAAACACTGTTCCATCGTTCCGGATCCGGAAGGTGTGAAGTATGTAACCTGGATCTTTGATACTTTTCTGCAGAACGGTTACTCTCTTCAGAGCATGGAGACGGCTTTCAAGAAGCAGGGTATCCGGACGCGTACCGGTGCTTTCTTTTCAACTACCCAGCTGCATAAAATTCTGACCATGCCGTACTGCGCACAGGCTACTCCGGAAGTCTACGACTATTACGCTGCCAAGGGCTGCCAGATGGATATTGAGTCACCCAGGGAACAATGGGACGGTACCTGCGGCGTCATGATCTATGGCCGGACGACTCAGAAAAACAAAAAGCACCAGATGCAGCCTCCGGAGAAGTGGCTCGTCTGCCTGGGAGCCCATGAACCATTCATGCCGGCAGATAAATGGTTATCTGTGCAAGCCAGGTTCGCGCAGAACAAATTCGACAAGACAATGAAGTACGATGTACCTCTTCTGAAGGGAGTGCTCCGGTGCTCTTGTGGCTCTATCATGTGCGTATCCAGGAAAAAGAAAAAGGAAGGTGTCTCTTCCTGGTATTACTGCCTGAAGCGTATGAGACAGGGAAAGGAAGTCTGTGATTCTCACCAGATCAAATGCGAGCTGTTGGATCAGAAAGTCCTGGAACTTTTGCAGTCAATCGAACGCGATCCGGCGCTCATTCACCAGTTCGCAGAACAAAACGCAGAGGTCCTGGCCGGTCCGGATCCAAAGGTGCTCGCATCGAAGATCAGCACTTGTCAGACACGCATTGACCGCTTGGTATCTTCGCTCTCACTTGCTGCAGAGTCTTCTGCGCAGAAGTACATCCTGGCCGAACTGGAACGGCTGGACCTGGAAATCCAGGCGCTACGGCGCGAGCACAACCTGGCGCTGACTACAGAAAGAAATCGAACCAGGCAGCAGCAGGATACTTTTTCGAAGGTCTCTGAAATCAGCAGGCTTATTGGTGATATGGATTCATTCTCTGCTTCAGAGAAAAATGCTATTGTGAAGGACGTTATAAAAAAATGCGTATGGGACGGGGAGTCCCTTTCTATTATGCTTTGATGCTCACTTTTTTATCTTGCGTCCTTCACCCCGCATTGCAAAAAAGTGAAATACTAAAAAATGGAAGGAGGCGTTGTTTATGCCGGCTATCTATCATGTGTTCGGATCCGGAGATTTCTTTCTGGAAACCATCAGCCAGCGCGAGGCTGCACTGGCCGCTCAGGACGTCGCAAACGAAACCGGACAGCCTGCGTCGGTGATCATGTTCTTTGAGAACCGGTCGCGTATTACACATTATTATCCAAAGAAAGGAGCAGCATTATGAGAAGAACAAACAAAGTATATTTAGTAACCTGGAGTTATCCTGGTGGCGCCTGGAATGTGGTCAGAGCTTATGTTGATACAAAAGCACAGGCCAGGAAGGCCGCAAAGGATCAATTCGGATCCGGTATTGAAATTCACGATATTGAGCTCTGGGAAAATTAACATGGGAAAGTGAGTCGAAAAATGTTAAAAATAATAAGATGTGAGGGAAACGGGCAAGGTAGCTGCAAAGGATGTGACGATAAAGGCATCTGGAACAGACACTGGACGTGCTTCTTATACAAGATAGACGGGCAGGAAGGTTGCTATTGCGAGAAATGCATAAAAGAAATTATGAAGAAAGAGGGATGTGATTGAATGAGCAGACAGATAGAAAGAGATATCCGAATATGTCCTTGCTGTAATCAAGAAGTAGAACGCGGTGAAATGGATTTTACCAGAGATTGTCATGGTATAGCATTTAGACTTGTATGCTTCTCTTGTTGGGAGAAGTTAATGAGAAAAGGATTTGATGGAGAATATTATTCTGAATTAGATGAATGCATTGATTATGAGTATTGACAATAACAGTCTAATACGCCTAGAAAGCCCAGGAGCTCAGCTCCCAGGCTTTCTTTTTGTCCATATTAAATTGCAATCAGATCTTTCCAGGTCTTTTCTCCACACTCTCCGTCTACGGCCAGAACTCCGTTTCTGGATTCCTGGTAAGCCTTAAGTGCATAGATGGTGTTCTCATCTGCTTTTCTGGATAAGCTCAGGGCTTTTCCATTCTTGCCCTTGAATCCTCTTGCACGCAGGATTTCCTGCAGCAAAAGGACAGAGGTTCCTGTGGATCCAAGTTTCACGAGGCCAGGTTCAAACATATAGCCAGCTCCTTTCGTAGTTGTTTCCGGTGTCACAGTTTCTGGTTTTTTTGTCGGTTTGCTTCCGCTCGTATTTACGAGACCGGAGAAGTCGATTCCTTTTCCAGTGAATCTGAGACGGTGCGTCCAGCCATGACTGTACAGGTACCACGGCTGCGTTCTGATCTCATTTCCGGAGTTGTCCTTTGTGTCCGTCGTTCCCTCGGAGCTTCTGGCATGGACAATGTTGTCCTTACCAATCGCCATTGCTACATGATGTGTAGTGTTGAGCTCCAGATCGCCTTTGATCATCTGCGCATGCGCTGTCTGATTTCTGGCCACGACCTCAAACCCGCAGTTTAACATTTCCAGCATATTGCCGGTGTAGCTGCAGTGCTCCTTCAGGTATCTGGCCTGCTGAGTAAGCCCATTCTTAAGGAATGCGTAGTAGTAAGCAGTCAGGGTCAGCGAACTGCAATCGAAAGACTTTGGTACATTGATTTCATACAAACTCCGGATTCTCTGGCTGTATCCGTGATCGTTATCATTTGCGATTCCGACCGCAAACTCTACCGCATCATTCCGGATGTTCTGGATGATCTGTTCTTTTGTTTTCTTCACTTCTGGCTCCCCCTTGTCATTTTCGGAATAATCTTTGTAGAAGACGTTCCGGTCTACGGTTCCGCTGATACCAGGGATCTTGGCCTTGGAGCTGTACTGCCAGCCGACGCCGAAGTCTGGCCGAAGTCTCTCCTGGAGCCACCCGTTATCGTTGGCCGGATACCTTGCGATCCAGAAATCGTACTTCTTCAGGTGACTGCAGATCACATTCATGTACCAGTCCACGTTGCAGTAGATGCCGAACTTGTAACCTGCTGCCTCTACGATCTCTCTGAAAGCATCAGCCATCTTGTGGATACTCTCAGCTCCGATGCTTCTCTGGTTATTGTATTCCAGGTCAAGCCATACCGGATACTGCAGTTTCCTTCCATTCAGGACGGATACGACTTTCCTGGCTTCGCTCTGAATCTCTGCGATCGTCATGGCATAGCTGTATTTATATACTCCGACCGGGATATTGTGCTTTTTACATCCGGAGAAGTTTCTCTCAAAGCAGCTGTCGATCGCGTTGCCCGCTTCTGTAATTCGAATAAAGACGAAGTCCATCCCATAACTCGCTACCTTATCCCAGTCAATCTGCCCCTGCCAAGCAGAGACATCAATTCCTTTGATTTCCATGCTGGTCCTCCTTTTCTGAAAGAGGGCAGCAGTGCCGCCCTCTGTTTCTTATTCCTCAGTGTCATCTACGCCGATGCCAGGAAGGACCTCAGTTCCATCGATGGACGGAGCTGCTCCTGCTGCATCAGCCAGGCCTTCCCCGATCACATATGCGATCACTGTGGCCCCGGCCATGATCAGCGCAGCCACCTGGGATGCCTGGTTCTCGGTTCCGCCGCATGCTACGATCATCATTGTTACGAAGTTTGCGATCGCAAGCCAGAACTTCCGGCTTGTCAGCTTCTTTGCCCAGTTAATACCTTTCATATCTATTTCCTCCTTCTCTTAAATAATATGTTCGACTCCCTGTTTTGTCAGGAACTCTTTCTGCTTATGTTTTACATTCGTTGCATACTCCAGGGCCGCGTGCATGTCCCCGTTACAGTGCGCATCAGGGATTCTCTGTACTGCTCTGGCCGTAGCTTCTGAAAGAGACATACAGGCATTCACGCTGTTGATCACAACGAGCTGCAGCTGTTCCTGTTTCTTCTCTCTCTCATCGAATGCTTTCTGCCGGCGCTGGCGTTCTTCTTTCTCCGCGGCCGCCCTGGCTTCCAGTTTCTTTTCCAGAAACCAGAAGCAGAAACCGACGGCCGCTGAAGGAATCCCGGCTGCCAGGATCAATGTTTCAACCATCTCTTTCTCCTTTCATACAGCTCCTGCAGGGCTCCTGGCTGGCCGGAATATGATAGCTGCGGCATTCTCCGCAGAATTCATGAAAGCGGCACAGCAGCCCGGTACAGGGCTCATATGAGCGCCTGCAGATGTTCCTTTCATCGATATGGCTGCATATGAAGTTACTCTACAGTCTTTTTCTTTTCTTCGATGATTTCTTCTTTTTCTTCATCGGTGATCCATCCTCTCTTGACTGCAGTCTGAAGGGCTGCGTCTGTCAGGCGATCAGCCAGATATAATCTCTTGAGTCTCTCGTACATAGCGCTATGCATTAAAGATCACCTCCCAGGGATGCGATGACCAGGTCATCTACGGTGCTGCTGAGTTCCTTGTTTGCGGCTGTCAGTGTTTCGACGGTCTGCTGCAGAATCTCGATCTCAGTGAGCGGTTCGCCGGCTGCTTCGGCCTCTTTGGCCTTCTGAAGCCATGCATCAAAGGAATTCTGGACGCTTTCTTCCAGGCCTTCTCTGTAGTAGGTCTCTACCTCGTACCGGTCATAGGTGAAGTAGGTGGATGGCTCCTGATCCGCGCCGTTGTCTTTTGTGAACGGGCCGGCGATATTATCGTACAGGATTACGGTGCAGGCAGCTCCTTCCTTCTTCGGGAATGCTTCGATCTCAAGCTGCGCAGAGGGCTTTACATTGCTTTCTGTTCTCATTGCTTACTACTCCTTTCAGAACTTTGAAATTTATAAACGGCTGGACCCATTTCTCATAGAATCCGGAGGAATCTGAATGATCCATGTATCCTTTGTAGCTGATCATACCGGAGGCGTTGGTTACTGAAGCATAGCCCTTTCGTGCTATTGTCCTGGCCTTGCGGGATATCCTGTACAGGATTGACTTCCGGAGGGTTATTTTCCCGTTCGCATGGAACTTGAACCCTAAGAAGTCAAGCGGGCGAATCCGTAAGTGATACACCTGCCAGGTGCTTTTCAGTCTCATCTGCATATGCTGCAGATAATCTCCGACCGTTCTGATCGCTGCGTGCAGTCGTTTCTTTGAATTATCGAACAGGACCATATCATCAACGTATCTTACGAGATGACTGAGGCCACACTTCTCTGCAATCAGGTGGTCCAGGTCCTGAAAGAAAAAGTTTAAAAACCAGGGAGACGTGTATAAGCCGACGGGAATTCCGACTGCGATAGTTTCCGGCAGCAGCTGCGTCTTGTTTGCCATGGCCTGCTGATAGCTGGCTATGATCTTAAAGGCAAGTCGCAGGAACTTCCGGTCCTTGATACGCTTTTCCAGCTTCAGACGGAGCTGTTCATGCGGCAGCGTCGGATAGCACTGCTTCACATCCAAGACAGCGACTTTGCTCGTCCCTTTTGGATCATTCACAACCCAGCGCTTTATAACCTTCCGGGCTCCGTCAGTTCCTTTCCCTGGCACGCATCCGCAGCTATGCTCATAGGAGCCATGCTCCACGACTTCCTTAAATACCAGGACAAATGCGTGATGAATGCACTGATCCGGAAAGAAGCGCGGTACTGCGATGATACGTTTCTTTTTCTTAATGCCATCGTTGATCTCTCGGATGTGGTACGCATGGGGTACCCAGCTCTCTGTGATCAGGATTTCCTGCAGCTTCTGCGCGTACTTGTCAACGTCCAGCAGAATCCTTCTGACTGAGGGACGGTCGCTCTTACGCTTCGCAGCGTTTCTGATCGCCAGCTTGATATTATCCAGGTCTACCACTCTCTCGAAGAGATGGCCGATTCTCTTTGTGAATTTTATTGGTTCAGTTATCATTGGTATATTTAATCTCTTTGTTAGCCTCACCGGCTTTCGATCATGCTACTAACCGGTGCCATTTACGGCCCATTTTCACCAAGCGGTGCGGCACCATGGCTCTGCATGGCGGTGGCTCTATGGCCAGCGAATAAAGGAACGACATATTTATAAAATCAAAAATTGAGAAATATGTCGGAATGAGATTATTAACAAAGTGGGCGACCGCCGATGTTCCAGTTCGAGTTCGTAGCCGAGTTGTTGCAGTTCCGGTTGAACGGACCCGAGTTCGTCCCGTTGTTCACGTTACCACCCGAGATGACCACCGATCGCGCGTTCCTTTATCCCCTATGTAGTTTACGAGTTACTTTTATTTGCGACCGACATTTGTGTCGGCTTCAGAATTTCGCAGGAGAGAGGGCTCCCGGCATGCATGTGTTACGGTTCCTTTGCCGGAAGCTCCGGGGGAGAAAAGTCCCCCGGTCCCCCTTGAAATGGTCACTTTCTAGCTTGAGGGCGACCGCCGAAGCCCCAGTACGAGCGCGCAGCCGAGTTGTTGCAGCCCCGGGTGAACGGACCCGAGTACGCCCCGTAGTTCACGCGACCACCCGAGAAGACCACTTCTCCGCCTTCGGCGGCATAATAGTAATCGCAGAAATAGGTGTTGCTGGACGCTCCGTTTTCTGTGCAGATTTCAATTTCCGGCCATTCCGGATCGAAACCGAATGTTTTCACATAGCCTTCGGCGGTACCTGCTACATATCCGACTTTGAAATATGAGCCATCATATACCTTGTCGGCATATGCGCTTCTGTCATTGCAGTAGTAATGCTGGTACTTCTGAATGTTATCTCCGTCTCTGAACTGCCACATATTTCCGTACCAGTCTTCAATCCAGAGGAAACGGATCGCACTCATTCCGTTTGTTTTACCCTCTACGCGGCCGTTTGGTGCTGCCATTCCGATAGTTGCCCCTGTCGGCTGAATGGAAGACCACAGGACGCTGGTTGATGTGATTGCTACCGGATCGCCGTCGAAGTATACGCATACTGCGTTATCTACTTCGGTGGAATCTTCGATTTTAGTTACCAGACGGTCTGCTGCCAGACTCTGGCTCCACAAGCCGGCACCGATGGAGATTGCCTGTCCGACGGCGAAGCGATTTCCATAGTCCTTTGCCACAGTGATGTAATTGCCGGTTCTTTCCTGAAGAGCCAGACCCTTTGTTCCATCCTCCGGGAACTCTGTACGTCCGGATCCGAGAGTAGCCTGCGCGTTGCTGTTTGCAAACATTACCAGGAAGCAGGTATCCAGGAAATGCATAGCCCATACGTCGTCGAGATACCAGTTGTCTCCCTTGGCCTTGCATAAGGCTCTAAACTGTCCGCGTGTCTTGTTATGTGCCGGCACAACTCCTGCTTTGGATCTCAGGATATCTACCTGTTTAAGATCATAGGTGCCCTGGCTATTCTTCACTGATCTCTGAACTGTTTCAATGGAGCCAGGGAAGATCGGGATATATACCTTTTCGGAAATTCTGCGATCAGCGCCATCTGTAAACAGGTGATCCAGGTGAAGGTGTCCGATCTGTGCGGAAGATACAGCTCTGTATTCCCACTTCACGCCATCCGCGTCTGTTTCAAACCAGCGGCCGGTGTATGTCATCGGCACTTCCAGCATAACGTCCCCGTTCGTGCCATCCCACTGGAAGGTTGCGTCTCCCAGGTATGCGTTGACAGTCCTGTCTTCTGCCAGGTTACATGGACGCATTTCATTGAATGGATAGTGGCTCATCATGTCATTCTGAACAGTTCCGTTTCCAACTGCTGCCTTGCAGATCATGCCGACAGCGTCCCCGATGCGCTCCCATGTCGAAGAGCTGACACCGACTTTTCTTCTTACTCCGAGCAGTTCTACTTTGTTCTTCTCGATGGTGGTCACTCTTGCTTCCAGGGCTTCCAGATCGGCCTGAAGCGCCAGAGCTCCGGCACTGTTGATCGTTACATTCTCAGCGTTGGAAACTTCCAGGTAGTAGCTCATGTTGATCACTGACGGAAGCACGCCGTTGTACGCTGGCATATAGTCGCTTGTAGATGCTGTCGCGATGGAATACAGGATTTCTCCCTTCTGCGGATCCTGTGCAAAGATACCAAACTCAGTGATGTCGTATCCGGTGCTCAGGGTTTCTTCTTCACTCTTGTTTGTGATCGCAATCTTCAGGATCACTGTGTTGTCTGCATCGCTGATCACCTTATTCTGAATCGGGAAGGTCTGCTTCGGAGTCTTCAGAGCTGTTCTGCTCTCGATGTTTTCTCCGGAAGAATAAGAACCGGATCCAGTCTGTGCCTTGGTGATCTGGATGCTTGTCTGTCCTGCCTGGGCTTTTGCCAGGAGGGCTTTTCCTGCGGTTGTTAATTTACTGGGATTCCACATTAACATTAGTGTTTTTCCTCCTTGATAAATGATGTGATATTGTAGGCGTCTCCCTTTTGGGCGACGATGGTTGCACTGTGTGCTGCAGCATTACCTGCAGTCTCATTTGTTACGCAGCTTCGGTTGTCTGTTACGGATCCGAACGCTACCAGGTGATTTTCAGCCTGGATTCCGGCATCTGCCTGCAGAGTATTGTAGACTTCTGTGCCTCTTGCCTTATCCACAATACCTATAGCTCCCTGGCGTCCTGCCTGGGCTGCCTGCGCATCTCCAGATGTCGTGTTGAGTACGAAGCTGTCTCTGTCTCTTGTGCCTGCCGCTGTGGCTGCGTATGTGGCCTGTCCTGCTTCTTTATCCTCTCGGATGATATTCAGAACGGTACACTCCTGTACGGCCGTCTGAAAGGCAGCCAGGTGCATTGCTGAGTGTACATCTCGGATGATCGTTACCCGGCGGATATGCGACCGGACGTTCTTTACCTTCTGGATCATCGCGTTCAGCTGATCGATGATATCAGAAGTCAGCCGCGCCGATGTGATGATGTCGAAGGTTCCAGGTGTGAATGGCGGCTCATCGTAGTCGAACCACTCCACGATTTTTCCGGATCCGAAGACTACCCCGACCATCTCTGCGACGGTTGCCGGCACGCCTGCGTAGGTATACCATTTCAGAGTGTTCTTAACGATTTCTCGCTTCCTCTCGATCTCCAGATTCTGCTCATAGTACATACTTCGCATCTCAACTGCAAAGTAGTCCAGGATGTCTTCATCCAGGTCATCCACATCGCTGTAGCACTGAGTTTTATCCGCATAGGCTTTCAGCTTTTTAAACTGCTGTTGCAGCGCGTAGCTGAGGGCCTGGATTTCCGGGTCCTTCTCTGGCCAGATATCGATGAGACCGCCTTCTGTGAATTTAATCATCTTCGATACCTCCGTATGCCACGTTCTGGCTCACCAGCTTGGCCACATTGGTAGCTCCGACAACCTGGAAAACTGGAAGCTTGACTTCTACTCTCTTAGCTCCTGCGGATACCATCATCTGAATGAGCTGTGAAGGGTTAATGTCTCGGCCGATCTTGTTTCTCTGCCAGATAACGTACTGATCTACGGCAGCAGCCACGTTGGCCTTGATCGTGTCAGCACGCTTCAGATCACTGGTATTGATGTAATATTTCACATCGAGCTTGTAGTCCACTGTATCTGGCGCTTTGACCTTTACCTTGTCGGTAAGCGGTCGAATCTGCTTATCTGACAAATAAATCTGCAGTCCCTGGATGATACCTTCCGTCGGCAGTTCTCCGTTCTCCATGATGAATTCGATAATAACTTCCACCGGATCGTCACTCTTAACAAGTACGTCTGAGATACTTGCGTTGTAGGTTTTGGCCCAGTATTTATAGGCATCTTCCGGACCGGCTACCGAGTATTTAGAAGGTGCTATGTAGACACGCTCCTTCATACTGTCATCGTTCTCGATATCTATTCCACCGGCTGTCTTCTCTATATTGGTCACGCTGGCCACATAGGGAATCGGGTTTACCAGGGTATCGATCTCGCCAGGCTGCAGGTCGTTTCCGTCAACTCCTGAAATCAGACACACGCATTCGACGTCTGCCTTTTCTTCTCCGGCTTTAATCTCTGCATACTGCTCTGTTTCAAAGTAGATTTCTCCGTCTGTGACCTGTGTTCCCTGCGGAATTTCTACAGTCTCCGGACGAATCCCTGAAAGAGTGAAGCGAACCATGGCTCTGGCCGGTTTAGCCGGCTCTCTGGCGATTCCCTTCATAGCTGCGGCGTGATCCAGGTAATCTCCGTATGTATATTTCAAAAGGTCCATTTTTCCGGCCTTATCGACATACTTGAAACCCTGAAAGAGCTGCACTGCACACGCATACAAGATCAGGGTGGCTGGATCCGATCTGGCCAGGACCAAGCTTTCTCCGGTGACTTCGTTGTACTTTTTCTCATAGTCGCTTTTCATCTCTGCTTCGATACTCTCCAGCGTCGTGTTTCCAATAAAACTGACGTCAGGAAGAATTTCTAACTCTTTGATCACTCCGTATCCCTCCTTTCTATGTAGATTTGTGTTTCAAGTGAAGAATCGTTCATTTTTCCAGATACATTTGCGATTCCAATGCCAGGAATAAACTTCTCCACTTTTTCCTGAAGGTCCATAGCGAACAGGTTCATGGCATCATCCGGTGTCTTGTCCGTAATGTCTGGATCAAGACCGAATCCCCTGCTTCCTGGGAGTGTGCCTTCCACTGTAGATATCAGACACTGAAGTTGTTCGTCGTATGTCTCCAGTTCTTCATAGTCAATGTCTCCGCTGGCCTTGATCGTGGCCAGTCCAACATATGCCATGCGATCACCTCCTTATGTGTATTCCACGAAGGTAAGGTTTACGGTTGCTTTCACCAGCTCCCCTTTATTCCAGATCTCGTCCCAGGTTTCTGAACAGGAAGAAATGTACATCTTCCGGCCTCCGACGAACTTCCCGCCGATCACCAGCCAGTTGACCGTTCCAGCTTTGATCGCTTTCTCGATTTTTCCGAGCGTAGATCGAGGCTTTACTCCATGCTCTGCAGATAGCACTATGGTCATTGTTGTTTCCGGAGCGTTCTGTCCAACGAACTCTGACTTCGGTGCTTTTCCGAGGATCTTGTGCTGCTCCCATCTGGCACTCACAGTCCTCTTCATATCCTTCGGAGTCAGGATCTTACTGCTGCTGACAGAGAAAACTATCGTTTCGCCAAAATTCCCGATCTTACTTTTCTTTTTGATCTTGTTATTGTACGCATCGATTTTCTGCTTCTGCAGCTTTTTCTGCTCGGCTTCCTTTTTCTTCTTAAGGGCCAGCTCCTGGGCTTTCGTTAATTTCTTTTTATTGTCTTTTTTATTTTTATTGTTCTTGGTATTCTTACTTTTTAAAGCAGATTTACCGATGGATTTCTTGGCCGCGCCGTTCTTAGCGATATAGGTTTTGGAAGCGTAGCCATACACCTTTCCGGCGATTCTGATGTAATACCAGTTTCCTACGGTGTCGCATACATCAACCAGGTTTCCTTTTCCTAAAAGCGGCCAGGCCTTCACGTTTCCATAATTGGTTCCCGGGCCCGTTCTAACATTCAGCCCACTGTTGGCAGTGACCTTTCCTACCCATTTCGGTGTCTTGCTTGGCATAGGTCGTCACCTCCTACAGGCTATCGACCTTGCTCTTCATTGCCAGAAGCTGCGCCACTGTGATGGCTCCTGAAGAACAGGTGAGCCGAACGGCGGGACCCCGCAGTTCTACGGTACCGTCTTTGTACTGTGAATAGGCTTTGCCTGGTGTCTGGGCCATCTCTTTTCGGTAGACATCTTTTCCGGACACTGCTGGCTTATTGTCCTTGTTCCAGTACGGCCCCAGGACAATCCCGAGTGCGGATCCGTTCGAGAGATGAAGCACCAGGACATCCTGACCGATTTCCGGCATTTTGTATTCATCGTTGAATGAAAGCACCGGGAATGGATCTGTTACCGCATCGTCCCGATCCGGATAGGTGACTTCGATCGTGCCTTCCTCGTAGTTAATTTTGGATACGCATCCGACTCTGATTAAATCTGACATATATCCTCCTTCTAAATTGCAATACGTTTTTTGCATTTATGCAGCGCGATCTCCTGTTTGGTCCTGCTGTCTGAAACAACCACCTTGACCTGATCAACGTAATATTTGCCATTCGCCTTCCCTAAATCCGCGATTGTAACAGTCACGCCGGCCACAACCTTCGGATTGTAAAAAATCGTACCTGTGAGGGTCGTTGCTTCCTCGTTTGCCAGGTTGATCTGCGCGGCTCCCTTCCTCTTTGCTTCTGCGAGACTGTCACACTGTTCATTGATACGAAGGATACGGCTGCCTTTGGCATTTTCTTTCTTCAGACCCACATAGGTGCTGAGAGCCTTCTGTTTTTTACTGGCCGACTTATAAGTTATCCGGCAGCCAGTGTATGTGCCTTCCAGCGTATCTGAATAGTCCCAGTCATCATCAACAAAGTTATTCTGGTGTATGGTCGTTACTGCTGCTTTCTTCTCGTATCTTCCCTTGTCAAAAATAATGATCTTATTCCGGAAAACCTTCATGGATAAACCGTAATCTTTTACAAGGTCATACAAAAATGCAGAATCTGTTTTCTTGCTCTGTTCGATTGATGTAATTCTGATACTTGAAGCTACATAACTCAGACCGATTTTGTACCGCTTTGCGATCTCTGCTGCGATTTGTTTTATAGTTACTTTCTTCCAGGTTTTTGTTCTCTCCCGGACTTTGAATGATGAATTCGACGGAATCGCCAGGCCCTGCATGGTAGCTTCCAGCGGTCCGCCAGTGAATTTGACTGTATCGAGAACAAAGGATCCGCAGTTTAGGACTTTGTTCTGTCCGTCCGTCAGCCAGTTCTTAAAGGTGAGCTTTGCACTTACCTTGTCCCCTTTTGACGGGTACCAGGAGCTGATCCATTTCAGATCGGCGTTGTGGATCGTAAGATCCAGCGAATCACTGGATCCAGATGCCACGTCCGTATATGAAAGGGACTTGATGTAATTGGCCATGCTTGTCTTTGCCCGTTTTCCGTTGAAAGATAAGCTGACCGCAACCTGCCTCGGATTACTCATAGTCTTCTGTTTCCTCCTCGTCGTCTTCGTCATACTCATATTCATCGTTACCGTCGTCCTGTCTCCAGAACGGCATATCTTCATCTACTGTTTCCGGTATTTCCTCCGGCACCTGAATAACGGTACCGGCCGAAAATACAAGAACGTCCAGGAGGTCCAGGTTTGCATCCATCAGGATTCCCATGTATCCTTCGCTTCCGAACAGATCGTATGCGATTGAATCCCATGTGTCGCCCTGACTTGTTACATAGATGTCCACGCTTATCCTCCTTTACGCAAATGATACCCTGCCTTTATTTCTAAGGTATTCCTTCATCATCTTCTCGAACTCTCTCTGGCTCATGCGGTTCGCGTCCTGGATATCTTTCTTATCCGGAGCGTCTCCGTTGAACTGATAGGTCGGACTGAATACGAAGGTTGGGTTTGAATCTTTCGGGTCTTTCTCCGGCTTGTCGTTTCCGCCGCCGGTAAAGTTCTGAATAGTTTCTCTGATCACCGAACTCCTGTTGAACGTCGGCATCTCCAGGCTCTTAGTTCCAGGCGATGCTGCGTCTTGGATTGGCGCTGCCAGTGATCTCTGCGCTTCTGCCTGAATGGCTCCGCGCATATCCTGCATACCTACTACAAGACCCTGGCCGGTAAATTTACCGGATTCCACCATGACCCTTGATGGAGAGTGAATCTTCAAGGCGCTGTTGACTGCTGCGGATGCTGCGCTGGCCACGCTTGCCGCTGCTGCCATAACAGCTCCACGCATAGCATTGATACCATTTACCAGGCCAGACATCATATTCACGCCGGCGCCATAAAGGCTGATTCCGGCAAATGCTCCATAGATGCCGCTTGCTGTGCTCTGGGCTATTCCGAGCGCCTGACTGCATCCACTGCTTACTGCAGATACAAGCTGGCTCATTCCTGCCTGTACCGCGGCGGCTGCCATCATTGCTCCGGACTGTACAACACTTACAATCTGGCTCGTTGATGACTGAACGGTAGCGGTTACCGTCGTGCATCCTGCTGTCACTGTTGTCTGGATCTGAGTGGTTCCTGCAGTTATGGTTGCTGTCATTGTAGTTACTGTCGCGGTCGTGATCGTTCCGCACTGTGTCATGCTGGTTCTGACCGCTGTTGTGATCAGAGTGAATGAGGTCATGGACGTTGTTCCCATGCTTGTGAATCCGGTCTGAAGTGTTGACCTCATTGTCGTGATTCCGGTCTGCATGGCCGTCTGCATGAGCGTCATTCCCATCTGTACAGATGTGCTCCATGACGTTGTACTTGTGGTGATGCTGGACTGTACGCTTGTCAGCTGTGATGTGATCGTTGCTGACAAACCAGTGAAGCCGGTTCCCATACTTGTCATGGAGGTCTTTGCTGCCTCAATGCTTGTTTGTAATGCCTGCACTGCAGTATTGGCCGCCTCAATGGCTGATGTGTCCACCTGGACGGTCATCTGCTGTGGCTGCGCCGCAGTGGTATTCACTGTCGGTGTTGAAACTTCTGCAGATTTTCCTCCACCGGTAATGGCGTCCCAGATTCCTCCGAAGAAATCCTTCACGCCTTCCCAGGCGCCTTTGACCGCCTCAGCCGCTGCTGAAGCTCCGGACTTCAGTGCCTCCCATCCTGCATCAAGCAAGGAACCGAGACCGTCTCCGATTCCGGAGATAGCTGTCGTCATGGCGCTAAATCCGCCCTGAATCAGACCAGGCATGGCATCTGCAGCAGCGGAAGCCGCCGACTTCAATGCCTCCCATCCTGAATCCAGAAGATTTCCAAGAGTTCCTCCTACAGTAGTAATCGCACTTCCAAGGGCGCTCAGTCCTCCGGACACTGCACCAGGCAATGCATCGACTGCTGCGGACGCTGCAGAGGACAGTGCCTGCCACCCTGCATCAAGCAGAGAGCCGAGGGTACTTCCAACTGCTGAGATCGCACTTCCGAGAGCGCTCAGTCCTCCGGATACCAAACCAGGCAGCGCGTCTACAGCAGCGGAAGCCGCCGATTTCAGAAGCTCCCATCCTGAATCCAGAAGGGACCCCAGGGTACTTCCGATTCCAGTGATTACGGACTGCATCAGGTTTAATCCGCCGCTTACCAGGCCAGGAAGTGCACCGGCAGCAGCAGACGCTGCGCCCTTGATCGTCTCCCAGGCTCCGGACCAGTTCCCATGGATCACGTCCATCACAACTGATATGATTCCCTGGATTATCGACAGACCGCCTTGAATAACGGACTGAATTCCCGACCATACGTTGCTCGCTACGTTCTTAATGCTGTCCCAGGATACCTGCCAGTCAACTCCGATCAGACTCAGGAACGCGTTGATCACACCACAAATCGTTGAACCGATTGTGTTGATTATGTTCAGAATGAAATTCCAAACGGACGACGTGATCGTCTGAATTCCCTGCATTGCTCCTGACCAATCTCCACGAATGATCGAAGCGATTGTCTGAATGATTCCGGATATAACTCCGGTTACTGCCTGAATGGTATCTGCAATCAGCTGAAAAGCTCCGACAAAAACCGGGGCCAGCAAGCTACAGAATCCATTCCATGCCGCGGAGAGTACCTGGGTGATATTCTGAAAGTTAAAGCCTAAGCCATTCAGCGACGAGACGATGCTCTGTCCGAAACTGCTTATTGTACTGGTTATCTGGCTCCAGATTCCTGAGATTGCGCTCCGGAACCCTTCGTTTGTATTCCATAGATGCAAGAATGCTGCAGTTAATACCGCGATGGCTGCTACTGCGATTCCTGCTGGTGATGCGATTGCTTTAAACATACCGCCGATCTTACTCAGGCCGCCTTTTGCGATCGATGCGATCGCGTTCTTCATTCCTCCTGAATCAATAACGAACTGCTTTGCGATTGACGGGAAGTTTGCCAGTACCTGGAAGGCCGTTCCCGCCTTGGAACCGAGCCCTTTTAATGCTGGCGAGAGCGCTTTCACCGCATCAGTTGCTTTTTTGAATACCGGCGCGATCTTGCCTCCGATCAGAAGCAGTGGTGCAAATGCAGCCACGCCCTGTGAAAGACTGGCGTTTCCGTTTCCGAGGTCTGTGAAGAAGTTACTTACTCCGTCCATCAGTCCTTTTCCGATCGACTGCGCGAGCGTGAGCCCTGCCTGCAGTAATTTCGGAGCCGCCTGAACGACCGCATCCATGATTTTGCTGATAGCTTCTTCCGTTGCTGTGATCAGCTCCGGAGAACCTCCTGCCAGTCCGTCCGCAATGGCCACGATAGCATCTGCACCGGCTGTGATCAGCGCCGGGACGAAATCCCCCAAACCCTGAGCCAGCGTTGTCGCTATGCTTACAGCTGAACTTGCGATACTTGGCAGATGAGACGTGATTCCGCTGCTGAACTGTTCAACGACCTTAGTTGCTAACGTCATAAGCTCCGGCAGCCTGGTGTCTACTCCCTTCAGGAATTCATCCAGGAGCTGCGTCCCTGTCTGTAGAATCCTTGGCACAATCCGGATGATTCCGGAAACAAACGAGGCGCCGATCTCAGCTGCTCCATCTCCAATAGCTCCGGCATTATTCCGGATTCCCGTCAGAAAGCTCGTTGTTAATGCAGTGGCCATGTTGACCACTTTCGGACCATAGGCTGAAATCTGAACGATTCCATCTGCCAGAACTGATCCTATTTCTCCAACGAATCCGGAGAAGCCTCCGGATACGAGCGCATCTGACAGTTTATAAATCTCCTGCGTTCCGTACTGTACGGCCGCGCGGAGAGGTTTATTCAGGTTGCCATAGATCTTGATACCGGTGTCCTCTAATGCCGACTGGAATATAGCCATGTCGCCATTCAAGTTATCCAGTTTTGTTTTGGCCATATCCTCCAGCGCACCATCTGCATTCTGAAGTTCATTAGCCAGGGCGTCCCATTCGATAGCGCCGTCTGCTGTGGTAGCGTTCAGGCCTTGCAGGAGGTCATTCAGAGCATCGACGTGCTGTTTTCCGCCGATCGCTGCGAGAGCCGCGTTTCGCTCTTCCTGCGTCATTCCGGAGAGCTTTGTATTCAACTCCGTAAGCGTTCCCTTAAGGCCTTTGAAGTTTCCGGCCGAGTCAAATGCCGAGAGCCCCAGCTTCTCCATCATGGTTCCTGCCTGTCCGGCTCCGGATGTCAGGTTGACCATGATTGCGTTCAGGGCATTTCCAGCCTCGCTGCCCTTGATACCTCTGTTTGCCATTACACCGAGGGCTGTCGCACTCTCTGTAATCGGCACACCGAGGTTTTTCATGGTTCCTCCTACGCCGATGTAGGCTTCCATGAGCTGTTCTGCAGTCTGGTTTGATTTGTTGTTTGCCTTCGCGCAGATATTCAGGTAATCCGCGAGACCATCAACAGTAACGCCGCAGGCAGACATGGAATCCGTAACCAGGTCTGATGTCCTGGCCAGGTCCAGGCCGGTCGCTTCTGAAAGTCTCAGAACTGATGGTAATCCTGCGATGGACTGATCTACTGTCCAGCCGGCCAGACTCATGTATTCAAGAGCCTGCGCTGACTCTGTAGCTGTCTTGGAAGTTTCACGGCCCATCTGCATGGCCGCTGCTTTTAACTTGTCGTATTCTTCTGCTGTGGCTCCTGCAGTGGCAGCAGTTGACGACATTGCCGCCTCGAAGGTTGAGCCGGTCTTAACACTTGCCGCAGTTACTGCAGCGATGGCGGTTCCGGCAGCTCCGAGCCCTGCTGCTCCGATCTTCCCGATCGTGCTCAGACCCTTCAGTCCGGTTTTTGCCGCTTTCATGGCCGCAGAGAACGATTTCTCTAACTGGCCCGCGATCTTGATATTAATCTTGTAATCGCTCACTGTTGTTTGCTCACCTCCTGAAGGTCCTCACACAGGTCTATAAGCTCAAAGATTGACAGGCCCATGAAGTAATCCAGGCCTGTCTTAAGATTTAAGGCCAGTGAAAGGCACAGCTTGCGGAGGTCGGACAAATCACTGGGGTCTATTCCTCTCCGAAGAAAAAATTCGTGACCTTTGTCTTAATTTTGATCGCATCGCGAGGTTTCAGACCCTTGAAGAACTCAACCGGGGTACCAGTTGCACTTGCCGCGATGATCATGGCGTATTCCAGGTTTGTCTCTGGAACCGCAGTGATTGTTCCGCTGTTCTGAAGAACCTTGTTAGCTCTGATCATGTCATTCGCTGTCAGGTTGTCCATGCCACTAAGGTCAACCTCGGAGATTTCTGTTCCCTCGAAGTTGTATGTACGCGTAAGTTTGACTAAAAGGTCGTTATCCTGCGCATCTTCCCCGGCTTTGTCAATGTTTACGATTTTGGTTGCTTCTTCTTTGCTCATTATCTTTCCTCCTGTGATTTAGCACTGACTTCTGATTTTTTCGAGAAGATCGACGCCATTGACAGCGTACTTAAAGTTCGCCTTGTCCAGCTCTACCACTGACTTGTTGTTTACATCGATCTTGATATAAAGAATCTCAAGTTCTACACTTGGATCCATCTTTTTGCCCTTGGTCATCTTGCCGAGGGAATATTTCTTGCATTTTCCGCGGATCACTACTTTGATCGGATAGTGATCAGTGACTCCTGTGGTTGGATCCATGAACTGCATGGAGCCTCTCAGAGTCAGCTGTACTCCTGATGCAGAGTTCACGATTGTAAACATATCCTCATACAGAACGCTGAACGGGATTTTTACGGTCATGGAAGAAAACTGTCCTGTCGCCGCTGCTTCGATTTCTCCAAGCACTCCGGCTCCTTCGATGGTTTCTGTGATGGCCTCAAAATCCGGAAGCTCAACATCTCCGGAAATACCAATCAGTTTCTGTGCATCGTTGTACACGTTGTAATGGTTCAAGAGTTCAGGAATAATCAGTCCTGCTGCCATTTTTTATTCACCTCCAAGTGCTGCGGCCAGCATATCTGTGTCGTAGCTCAATACGTTGTTGATCTCCTGGGCCGGTGTGTATGGCGCAATGTGCTGTCTGAATGTCATCTTGCCTGCCAGGATATCAGTTGTCGGGTTATCGTCTTTTCTGTACTCCATAGAAGCTCCGGCCCAGTATTCTGGTGCGTATGCTCCGGTACGGATATTCTCAGAATCGACCACGTTCTCGATGAGCTTTGTATTCATCGGATCATCTACTTTGTCAAAGTAGGTCTGAATGAATGTGTTCCCATGCCAGTTAAACATTCTACGCACAGCGATCCAGATGTCTTTTGCATCTCCGCTGGACGGATATGCTCCGGTGTAGTTACCCCAGCTTCTCCAGCCCTTCAGGTTGATGGCAGTTAATACTCCGAATGAGTTGACTGTGTTTCCCTGATCCTGATCCAGGATGACCTCAGTGCCATCTGCCAGACACTGACCGGTAACGCCGAGCAGCTTGTTTGACGGAGAAAGGTTCGGCACATTTCCATTCTCAGCGTCCTGATATGCAATCCTTGCAGCCATAACTGCAGATTTTGCGAAGATCAGATCGCCGATCCTGTCGCATGGCCACATCGGGACTCCGAATATAGATGTGAATCCGGAATCTTCTTTCACCTGTTTGCAGTCGGTGTACTTGGTTGCTTTTGCAGTATCCAGATCCATGAGGGCCTGAGCTTTAAACACGCCATTGATGTTTGCTGCCTTGGCTGCCAGAGCTACGCCAACTTCCGGAATCTGAGACCAGCCCGGAGCGATCAGGAGTCCCGGAACGATGCTGAGTTTCGGATACACCTGTCTGATCAGCTGCATTCCTGTCTCTTTTCCTGCGCTGTATGTTCCGATAATGTCATCTTTTGTGACCTTGGAAGGGTCAAGCTGCTTTCCGGATACTTTCAAAGATGTAGCTGACTTTCCGGCACCGGTACCAATGAGACTGATTACAAGGTGTCCATCTTCATTGAATTCCAGATCATAGTCAGTTCCTTTTGCCAGGGCTGCACTGCCTGCCTTTACGGTAAGACCATCGAGAATGACGCCTTCTACTGCCAGCACTGCCTGAAGGTCATTGACCTGGACTTCTGTTTCAGCAAGCGCCTTGTTGTGCTTCGCCGGATCCAGTACGTTGATATAAACTACTGGAGAAACCTGGTATACGTTAGATGTAAGGTACATCATCTGGCAAAGGCTGTAATTTTTAAAATCAGCAATGTATCCGAGTGCTTCGATTGCTTCATCTGCAGAATTTGCCAGAATCGGGACGTTCACTGCTGCCGCTGGATCCGCTGCCATGTTTACCGGTGCGGTACCGATTACGACCGGCACTGAGCAATCGCCAGTAACTGGTGCGGTCAAGGCAGTAGCTTCTTCCCTGATCTTGATTCCATGATTAATCATTCTGCTTTTCCTCCTTTATTTTTAAGTGTCAGCGCTTTTATGAAAGCACTGTATAATCGTCCGGTTTTCTTCCTGATCTGCTGTTCCGCATCGGGATATTTCATGATTGGAATAAAAAGATCAAGGAAAACCGGGAGCCCTTTTGCAGCTTCCATGGCTGCTTCCGGAATCGGATCATATACGGTGTTCTGGATGGCGATTCCAGGAATTGTAGGGCCGACGTACATAAGTGGCTCCCGGGCCTTATTCTCGGCCTCAGACGGGGCCTTCTGAACTGCCACAGGTGTCTTTTCATCAGCTGTAGCAGCTTTTTCTGTTGCACTCATGCGTATTCGTCTCTCCTTCCTACTTTTGGTATTGAAAATGTTATTTCCACCCCTCCAAAATAGAAGGGATAGGTGTCTTCATCCTGAAGAGCTGTTTCCATGTCCTGTTCTGCCCTGTATCTGTGATCCAGTAAGGGCTCCGCAATGAAGCGGTCTGTGATTCTTTCGATCATCGTCAGGATATGAAGATGTCCCTGGCCTTTTCGTTCGTCGTCATACACTCCCAGGAGCCAGTCAACTGTGACGTGCCATGGGTCTTCATCTCCGGCAGTCTTTGCACCTCCCAGGCGAACGATAGCGTAAGGGAATAACTTCGTTTCATCGTCTTCATCTTCAGTCATAACTGGCAGGCGCTGTGGGAACACCTGAGCCTGGACGTCTTCTCCAAGTGAATTCTTGGCCCACACGTCCTTCAGGAGCTCTTTGGTTTCTTTAACCAGAGCATCCTGCAAATCTTTTCTTGTCATTCAATCACCCCACAAGCATTTTGATCTGTGCCTCCATGTATTTCCGGAGGTCGCTCTCGATATTCGGCTTCACGATACCGTACACCCTCTTCTCACTTCCGATCATCTTCGGGATTGAGTTGGACGACAGCACCTTAATCGGTAGCCTGGCAGCAGAACGCCTCTGGAAAATCTGACCATTTCTTTTAAATGCCTTAATGTTTCCCATCACAAGGGCTTTCAGACCACTCTTTGTGATGTCTGCCTTGGCTCCGGACTGCGGAGCTGAATATTTAAACTTTGTGATCTTAAGAGGGCTGCCCTGAGACCTGATTTCTGCCACCAGGTTTCCGGACGACGCCTTCTTGATCTGCATATCTTTTTTGAATCCTCCGGACTTGACCGTATATGCCTGCTGGGCTCTGTTTGCCAGTCTCTGCCTGGCGCTTACCGCCGTCTTGTTCAGGGCTCTGGATATAACGATCGGAGCCTTGCTCTGCATCGTTCCCAGCTTTTTCTGTACATGTTGCAGGCTGGCCTGGTCTACCTGAAACGTGATCATGCTTTGTTCGCCTCCAGTGTGATGGAATACACACCGCCTTCGTCGATTGCATCGGCTACGCGGTATATTTTTCCGTCGAGTGACAGTGCAGTTCCCTGCTTTGGCATACCTGACCGCCCAGGGGCTTTCCTGTAATCTTCCGCTGATACATAGATCAGCTTCTGATTGAGGTAGATTCCATCCATATGCTGGTTGAATCTTTTCTCCCTCTCGATCTGCTCGTTTGAGTCAATCTGAACGGGGACATTAACTCCATTCAGGTTGTGAATGTCAGAGAACTCTTCCGGGTTCATGAATGTTCGGTGCACATCTTCTGCGATTATGTCCTTAAAGCTCATGCATGGCGCTCCGGAGAATCCGGAATCCTGCCGGCGAGGTCTTCCTCGTTGCCGGTCGTGGATATCCCGATCTGTCCAGGTCTGGCCGTTGCCATTCTGGCTTTCGGCCGCTTCGCAGGCTTTTTCTGCTCCTGACCGTCTTCCAGTCTCTCTGCAGTTCCTGCTTTCAACCACGCATCCACCATGGTCTGGCTCTGAAGCGGCAGCTCATCTCCGACCTCATACAGATGTGCAAAATATAAGATCGGAACTTTTGCGATCAGCTTCATGCGTTGATCTTTACAAGGATTTCTTTATCTCCGGCAGCTGCGTCGGCCACTGCGTAGCCTGCCAGGACGTATTCTTTCTTTCCGGAATCACTTTTCCCGTTATCTGCAGCTTCAGTGATTCCAGTTTCGTCGAAATATACCGGTGTTCCCATTGTGATCGCATTTGTGGATGTCTTCGGCATATTGAATACACCAACAACGTCCACAGCTCCCAGCGCTTTAGGCTGGATCAGGGTGGCTGCCACTCCGATTCTCTTTCCGATTGTCAAAATAGTGCCTGCCTCGATTGCGCTGGCTCCGGTGTTTGTGTAATCAAGAGTTTCACCTCTCTGGTGATATGCGGCTTTACTCATGTTCTATGTCCTCCTTTCTTACGCAAGTTCCAGCTTGGTGCTGACTTTGACGCCTGGGTTCTTGACGATGGAGCGATAATCCATTACGGTGATGCCCCAATCGAGGTAGATATCCCAGATAAATCCAAGCTGTCCAGGAGCTTCCATTCTTCTGATCGTCGGGATTTCCTGGCCATTCAGGTAGTCGATCTCGATTCCGTCGCAGTCTGAAGGATTACCGAACAGGAACCATGGCATGATATTTCCCATACCTCCGCACAGTGTGTTGATGGTCGGGTCTTCTACGACTTCCAGCATTCCGCGGTAATTGTAAAGCGGGTTTACTGCCTGGGTATTATCCTTTGTTTCGATGTACGGGCTGTTGAATAGTGTGTACATGTCGAAGCTCAGACCAGAAGGAACGACGATGGTGCGCGGATTGATCACGATTGCCTGGTCGAACTGGTCACGCTGGTTTGCCAGTGCCATAATCATCGTCTGCATAGCTTCCTGGGTGACACCGGTACCAGTTTTAACAAGGTTCTTGTGAGCTGTTCCGAAGAGCTGAGCTCCATCGTAGATGGCCGGGTTCTTCAGAAGGATCTCGAATACCTGTTTGTTCTGGGTTCTTCTTGAGGCTGCTGCATATCTGGCCGGAACGGATGTTACAAGGCTGATGTCATCGTCCACGAAGGCTTTTCTGGACAGTGTGAACTGGCGACCGTATGTTTTCAGCTGTCGCTGCGGCAACTTCGCATCGCTAAATACATCATGTTTCAGTTCTCCGTTCTCCGGTACCTCGTAGAACTCACCGACGGGTCCTGCTACATAGTAGTTGTCGTGTTTCTTAAAGTCTGTCAGTGTTCCTTTTTTGCAGAACTTATCGAAAGTCACGTTTACTTTGTTGTATCCTTCCTTGTAGGCTTTCTCGATAGTCTGATCCAGGATTGCAGGGAACGCAGATTCTGGATTGTAGAATCCTCTGACTGCCATCTGATAGATTTCCTCAGCGGACTTTCTGTACAAGTCTGTACTTCCGCCTTCTTTGATCAGACATTCAACAGCAAGGTTACGGATACTCATTCCCATGAAGTCCCTGGAGCCTTCCGCAGGTTTCTCGACTGTTATTCCGCCTCTCTGAAGAAGTGCATCGGAGACTGCTGCTCTGTACTTGTCTTCTTCGGATCTCAGGACTCTGACCCCTGTGTTTACCGGAACGCCTCCGTTTGTAAGGTGCTCGATGACTGCGGCTCTCATCTGATCCACTGTGGTTCCATTCTGAATGTAATCTCTTGATTCCATACCGAACTGAGCACACATCTCTGTGATAGACTGGATTCTTGCTCTTTCTGCAGCTACTGCCCTCTGAGTGTCACCCTCCGGGTCAGAATCACCATCCGGATCATCGCCGGTGTTCTGCTGTCTGGATCCTGCAGCAGGTGTTGCAGAGGATCCCTGGCCGGAGCTTCCGGCACCATGTGTGGCAGCAGCTCTTGCAGCATCAATGCTTCTCTGCAGACGCTCGAACTCTGCGGTTTCTTCCGATGTCATATCTCGGCCGGCAGTTCTTGCCGCATTAACAATCTGCTGCTGTCTTTCAATCATTTCTCTGATTGTCATCTGTCTCTTCCTCCATTAAATTTTTGTTTATTTGAAGTTGCCGTTCGCACATCTCCAGGCTGGTTTTTCCGGGTTCCCCATCGCCTTCGGATCTTCCGACCCCGACAGTTGGATCTGCCGGCACAGATACGATGCTGATCTCATAAGGCGCCCACTTCCTTGCGATACTGCATGGTCCTGTAAATCTTCCATCTGCAGACTGCTTTCCTGGCATTACTTCCTCCCAGGAATCTACCATGTAGCCGACGCTGACTCCCTTAAGGGTTCCGCTTTTGACTTTCTGATAGATAACTTCCGAGGCTTCATCAGTATCGAACTCGATTTCTGCCTGGCCTCGACCATTCTCGATCCACGCCCTCTTGATTTTTCCGATGACGTAATCACGTTTATGGTTAAATAAAACGCATCCGATACTGTTGATTCTCTCAAGATCTACGCAGCCGTCTGCGTGATCCAGAATCTCAGGACCAAACCACCGATCATATGGTTCTTCAGAAGAGAAACTGAGAACGAAGGTTCTCTCATTTCCTTCACCTTCTAAAGCTCGAATACTTCCGATAATAAGTTCCCGGATGCCCTTATTCTTTTGCTGCTTCGGATCCGCCTGCAGTGGTGTCGCCGCCTCCTCCCTCTTCAGAAGAAGGTTCCTGGCCTGCTGCATCTTCTTTTTCCGGATCCTTTTCTTTGCTCTTGGCATTGAATATCACCCCTTCCAGGTCAATTCCTTTTTTGCGTCCGTATTCCAGGACTTCGGCCATATCGTCAACCTGACGCCGCCAATCCCGGCCACTCTCAGCTGCGATCTGCTTGAACGTCTTCTGTCCTGTCTGCATAGCTGTTTTTGTTGCGGATGATTCCTTAAGCGGATCAATCCACTTTTTCGGCTGCTTAATCCATTCGTGCTTCAGATACTTGTCCTTCTTGAGCCAGAAGTCCTTGATCTGAACCAGTCCAGCCAACACGCAGCTAATCACAAACGTCTCGTAGATTTCATCCAAGGCTGTCATGATCTTTTCTTCCTCTTCCGCATAGGTCAGCTCGTCTTCGATGGCTCCCTGCCTTGCGGATGCATAGTTTGTTTCGCTCATATCGCGGGACGTTGCCTCGTAGCTGAGTCCCTGTCCCGCTCCAATCAGCCTCTGATGGAGCTTTGTGAAGCTGGCCGCATCGGTAGCCTGTCCGGTTGGATTTACCACCTGAACTTCATCTCCGGCATTCAGCTCTTTGATCATTCCAGGAGTCAGGGTCTTTCCGTCGTACTCCTTCTGTCCTGCATTTCCGCTGTTACTTCCGGAACGGCCTACACCAACCGGCGGCAGCTGCTTTTTAATGAAGACTGAAAGACAGGCGGCGATCCTTTCTTTTACGGATACAGCCGTCATGAATTCATTGGTATCCCTCACCCTTGGAACAGTGCAGGCCATGTCGGACATCTCCCTGATCTGCGATGGCCGCCTCTTCTCAAAAATGAAGATCATATCTTTCGCCGGAATATATACCGGTTCCGCTATGGTGTACCCATCGATCTGATACTGCCGGATCCAGTAACCTACGGGACGGTTATATCGGTTATATTCGATACCACCGACCACTCGGTTCCCTTTTTCATTCGGTCCGGTCTGCATATTGTCCAGTTCGTCAACCTCCAGGGCCTGGAGCTTGAACGGGACCATACCGTCCTTTGTGTATCTCTTCAGGAGCAGGATGCCTCCGTCCACTTTCTTCCTGCGGACGACCATTCTTAAAATGTCATTCATGCTCTGTGTTCCGGTGACGTCGCAGTTGCGTGGCTTGCACCACTGCTTCCAGAGTTCTTCCAGTTGCTTATTTAATGAGCTGTTGGACGTAGCTGCCTGGATCTGGTATCCATGGCCGACGACGTTTCTCTTGTACGCCAGGATTACTGAATTCATAATGTCAGAGTTTCTTTCCAGGTCTCTCGCCCTGGCCCGGACCGTCTCGCGACTCATCCGGTCTGTAATTTCTGCGGAATTATTTGTAGCTCGCCAGCCGGCATTCAGTCGGCCGTAGTTCCCTGCGTCATAATTCCGAAGTTCATCTGCGTAGTTTCTCCACGCTGCTCTTTTCGCGCCCAATTTCGGGGAAATAAAGGAAATCGCTGAATCTAACCAGTTCATTTATTACCTCCCGTCAAAAAACGCGACATAGGTATTGTCCAGGAGGCTGCTGCTTCCTTCGGCATTCACCTCTGCCTGCAGTTCTTTCTTCATTGCGCGGAGCATGGAGAGGTCGGCTCTGGTCAGTTTGCGGCTACCGATCTGATAGCTCTGGCCACCGATCAGGACCTTTGTGATTGCTTCATTAACCTGCTGCAGCATTTCCGCAGCTGTCATCTGTCCTTCTTCTGCCATTCTCTTCCTCCTTATACCCAGTGTTCATTTGCCCGGATCCAGTTTTCTTCCGGGGTTTCCTGCTTCTCTTCCCGCTGCCTCTGCAGCTGCTCTTTGCGTTCAGCTTCGACCTGAAGGTGAAGCATCCGGACTCCGAGGATATCCGCAGCGGCCAGGCAGTAAACTTCACAGTCGAGATAGTGGTTATCTATGTGCGAGTGCTTAGGTACCCACTTCTGTATGGTTCTGGATCCTGATTTCACATTGACTTTATGCTCTGCAGTCACCTGCTCGGCATATTCCCGATCACATCCCTCGTATACCATCCAGGCGCCTTTCCCATTGTCTTTTCGCATCCTGGACGCAATCATGTCTTTGTATTTATCGCCATCAACCAGAACTAAGTTCATGCCGTAGGCTCTGCTGTCTACCTTGTTGATCTTTGATGTTTTAAAGTGAGACATCATGGGATTATTGGCGCCTTTTACCGGCATAGCCCACTCAGAATTTGATGCACAGAAATCGTATGTGCTGTCTGCGTTATATCCTGAATCGATCAGACACAGCGACACGACTACCTGTTCTCCGGATTCCGTCAGGTACGGGGTGTTCATGATACTTTCGATATCCTGAAAAGATAGAACCTGGCCATGTGCGATGTTTTGACTCGTGATATACGGTCCCCAGGCTCGGATTGTCCAGTAGAGGCACGTCTCTTGGACGTCCACTCCTGCTGTCAGGTATCTGGCCCAGTCCGGAACCACAAGCTGCGACAGATCTGTCTGCCTTTCCATGACCATGTCCGCATCCGTTTTCAGTTTGGTATCTTCCCAGGGCTCTGCCAGCCATGAGTTTACGAAGTTCTGAAGAAGATCGGGATTGTCTTTACTATCGAGGAACTCTTTTACAATTTCAGAAAAGCGCACAAACGGTGAATACAGGGTATTAATCCAGAATGCGACTTTCTTACTTGCCTTCGTGTTCCTTCTGACTTCCCTCCACTCTCCATATCGAATCATGCGGTCTCTGTCCTGATCAGTGATCTTGCATCCGCATTCCTGGCAAACATAGACGGCCATGTCAGCGCGCTCTGAATTGTCCAGGCCTTCTCCGTCCGGAAAGCGCAGGTTGCTGAATTTCAGTTCTATGTATTCCCCGCAGTGCGGGCATGGGACAAAGTAATGCTTTTCGATATCTGCTCCCATAAGGGCCTGCCAAATATGGCCGGTCTGCAGTGTGGGGGTACTTGTCATGTATATCTTTCTCTGGTTGGTGAACGTCTTTGTACGTTCCCTGGCCAACCTGATAGGGTCCGCTTCTTTCTTGCTGGCTCCGGGGTATTTGTCTACCTCGTCCAGAAAAAGATATTTAATTGCCTTAGATGCCAGTGCGGATGGACTGTTGGCACCATTGAGACTGAGATACATTCCCTCGAACTGAAGCTCCAGCTTCGATGATTCGTTTTCGTTGTACAGCTTGCGCAGAGGCTTGCTGGCTCTGATCATTGGTTCCAGTCGGTTCTTGCTTATTGATTCCGCCAGGGTATCTGTCGGATAAACGATAAGCGTAGGCGATGGATCCTGCTGAATGACGTAGCCGAGCATGTTCTGCATTGCCTCGGTTCCTCCGACCTGGGATGGTTTACAGAAGATGATCTCTTCTGTGTCGTAATTAATGAATTCGTCCATGATCTCTTTGAGATATGGGGTCTTTTCATTCCTCCATGGCCCAGGCATGGCCGATGTTTTCGAGTCCAGCATTCTGTACTTTTCGGCCCATTCGGAAACGGTGAGGTTCTCCGGAGGCTGCAGCTGCCGCATAGCCTCCTTCTGATATTCCGCGACGTTATACTTGCGGATCTGAATTCTTTTTCTTTTGAGTTCCATGTACATCTTCCGGCCCTACGACGCCTGCAACTACGAAGGCGCCTAAAAGCCGATTGACCTCACTGGCCAGTTCCTTCTCCAGATGCCGGGCTTCCGTTGGGTCTATACCTCCTGAAAGCATCCCGATGATTCTGGACGGGAGTGATGTTGCGAACTTCTTAAAAGCAACGAAAAATTTCGCATAATCGAGCTTTACTTCCTCGATAGAAATATATTTACCTGCTGCAATCTCGGTTTTTAACCGGTGCAGCTCTCCCTGGGATTCCTTGAGAGCGACGTCCGCCTTCATCTTCTGCTCTCGCAGCTCCACTTCCTTTTCCGACCGCCCAGCTTTCCCATACGCCTTTTCAGACAGGTACTTGATGTAGCTTTGAATAGTCGGTACCAGGTCATATCTGCGGACCGTATGACCATCTTCCAGGATCTTTGTTGTGGAGATTATCCCTTCCTGAGTCAACTGCTGCACTCTCCGGACGCTGACTCCGAAAAGCTGCGCGATTACTTCGGTTCGATAGAGGCTTCCTTTGACTTCACCGTTCTCGGCCATCAAAATCCCCCCCCCCTAGCAACATTGACTCTTCGCTCATAGCTGCAGGTTTAGGTCTGAATCCGATAAACGGAAGGCCTTTTCTCCTGTATACTCTTCCCACCTGCGGACGATTACGTCACAGAACTTCTCGTCAAGCTCCATCAGATAGGCTGCGCGGTTCAGCTGTTCCGCGGCCATGAGGGTGGAACCACCACCTCCGAACAGGTCCGTGACATTCCATCCCGGTTTACTGGAATTCTTCATAAGTCTTCCAATCAGCGGTACCGGCTTCATGGTTGGATGGATGTCGTTTCTTAAAGGCTTATTCTCAAATAAAACCGTAGTCTGATCTTTGAACGCCTCCCGGATCTGTTCGATGTATGTGATCAGGTCTTTTTTCTTCATGGATTCGAGATCCAGCTCTTCATCCATGAGAACCGTAGCCTGAGTACGGTCATTAATGAAATAATGGCCAGCGCCTTCCTTCCACCCATATAAAATGGGTTCATGAATCCACTGGTAATCGCTCCGGCCTAACACGAAGGAGTTTTTCTCCCAAATCAGGCACTCGCTCAGCTTCAGGCCAGCTTCTCTGAAGGCCCTCCTGAATGTTTCGCCATGCGAATCGGAATGAAATACATAAATTGCGGCGCCTGGCCGCATGATACTGACAGCTGATCCGTAAGCGTCAAACAGAAAGTCGTGAAAACTTTCCTCATCCATGTCGTCGTTCTGAATGCATGACTGTCCCTGGCCTCTGCCAGAATCCTTCATAAATTCAGTTTTTCCTCCATAGTTGACGTTGTATGGCGGGTCTGTTATGATGAGGTCGGCCTCTTCACCGGCCATCAGTTCTGCTATGTCAGATGGAGACGTACTGTCTCCGCACATTAATCGATGACGCCCTAAAATCCAGATATCTCCCCTTCTGGTTATGGGCTCATCGATTTTTTTGTATTCTTCTTCAGGGTCGAAGTCGTCATCTTCTGCTTCGGCATCTTTCTCCAAGTCCACGCAGAGGTCTTCCAGCTCGCTAGTAGAGAATCCAGTCGCTGCAAGATCATACTCATTCAGTTCCAAATCCAAGAGTAGGTCCCTGAGCTTCAGCTCATCCCATCGTCCAGTTATCTTATTCAGGGCGATATTGGCCTGCTTTTCCTTTCCTTTGTCTCTGATATTGAGAACAACGACTTTTGCTTCCTCTATTCCGAGGTCCATCATAACTGTGCGGCGCTGATGGCCTTTTATGATGGTTCCGTCGTAGTTGATCACGATTGGATCCAGGTATCCGTTCTCTTCGATGCTGCATTTTATGTCCTGGTATTCTTTATCCTCCGGCTGAAGCGGAACCCTTGGGTTATATTCCGCAGGTATCAGGTCTGAAAGCCTTCGGCGTTCCATCTTCATATAATCTCCCATGGTTTTTGCCTCCTTCCTGGGGGATTTTGGGGCAAGCGTAACGAAATAGGGAAAAAATTTTTGCTCATATCCGGTGAAGAGCCGGGCCTTCCCCGCGCCGCGGGCCGTATGGGGTCTGGGTAGTACCTAAGCCGCGCCGCGCTGGCCGGGTGGCCTGCTCGCGTAGGCGTCTGAAGGCAAAACAAAAGAGACAGCCTCTCGACTGTCTCTCTCTGCGAGCTGGTGGGCCGGGGTGCGCCCTGCCTTGCTCGTCCTCTCTCACTCTCTTGCCACGCTAACACTATAGCACAGTTGGATGTCTCAGTGTGTCTCATGTTTAAGATGGCAGCCCTCTGTCCCTGCGCTCCCTGTCGCCTGGCCCCTGGCCTGCCTCGTCCCTCTGCTGCCTCGCTTGCCCTGCGTGCTGTGTGGCTCTGCCTGCTGTGCGTGGCGTGTGTGTCTGGCTTGCTGTGTCTCCCTGCTGCCTGCCTGGCGCTGTGCTCTGTGCCTGGTCTGTCCTGCCTCACCGCGTCTGTGCTGCCTGTCCTTGCCCTGGCTGCTGTGTGACCTGGCCTGTCCTAGCTGACCTTGCTCCCTGCTGCCTGGCCCTGCTGTCTTCCCCCTCTGTCCTCCTGGCTGCAGCTATCCCTCTGAAGGTAAGCCCTGTATATTCCTGGGCGGATATCTGACCCTGTCTACCGGGGTGTCTTCTTTTGTACGCCTGACTCTGACCCATGGCCTACTGCGTTCCCTGCATGGCGTTCTGCTGGTGCTGTGCAGCAGCTACGATCTTGAGCTGCTGCCCTGTCACTACATACTGCCCTGCCTGCCTCACTCCGGAATAAAAGCCCGGATACACCGAGCTTTTATTTTCCTGAAAAAATTCCTGAAAATATTTTCCGGGTTATACCCCCGGGTGTCACTTTTTCCAGAATTTCTTCCTGGCCATTTTCTGAGCCAGATGTTTCTGGTAAACTGCCCTGTTCTCATCTACGATATCCAGGACTCCATCCTGCTGCAGGAGATAGTTAAGTGCTGCATTGTAACGCTTATTGCACTGGCTCCGGCTCATGTAGATGCCGTCCGCTATGTCCTTCCAGTCTTCCATGTCCAGATGCCTGCGTTCCATGATCTCTCGTTCCAGGGACGTCTCCGGCAGCAGTTCTAATAAGTCCATGGTCTTTTCAATCGAGAGGCTGACATTGTATTTCTGTTTCTCGATTCTCTCTTCGATACTGGACTGCTTTACTACCAGGTTGGCAGTGCCATCGCCATGATCTCCGGTGGTCCTGCGGCCACGCCCCTGTGCTCCTGGTGCGGATCGCATATCGCACTTCAAATTCTCAAGCCTCCGGTCCAGCTGGCCCTTTCGGCGCTTCGCCCGATAGATCTGTTCCAGAACGAACTTCAATATTTCTCTATCTTCTTTTTCGTCCCTGTCCATGGGTCTTACCTCTCTTTCCGCTGTGCGAAGAAGTAGCACTTTCCTCCCAGCTGTCTAAATTGCACCAGGTGTCTGTCTTTATCTTCCCAGTCTTTTATTTCAATGCCTTTCTCCGTCAGGATGCTCACTGTGGTTTCCAGACTGGATAAAAGCGCCGGTACCGGCATCTGAAGAAGAAAGTTCCTCATCTGTGCGGTCTGGCTCAGTGGCGGAAGAAATAATTTCTTAGTTTCCGTCTTCGGTTTCTTTCTTTTCATGCTCTTTCTCCCTGATTCTCTGAATAAGTGTAAAAGCTGTTTCTGCTTTCAAAAATCCCCGGATCTCCCCGTCCGGAAACTGAATTTCCAAAAGATCAAACGCGGATCCGTAGCTTGCAAAGTGTTCAATCACGCTGATCCGGCTTTCTTCCGGATGCAAATGTGGGATTCCGACCTGCCATCCATCATTTGCTTTCTGGACTTCATGTGGGATTCCGGCTTCTCTCAGCCGATCTTTCAGGACGTGAATTTCTGTGTATTTCTTGCTCATCCCTGCTCTCCCTTCAAAATATAATAAAAAAGGATAAATGCGATATAGTTATCGACTTCTCGCACCTGGATGGATCCATAAAACTTTATTTCCAGGCGCTGCCATATCCAGCAAACGACCAGAAATTTCATCAGTGCGATTATGAGTGCCTTCATTCTGTCTCTCCCTTCAATTTCTGGCCACACCAGGGGCAGTACGGGTACGTTTCTGCCGGTGATCTGAACGGATTAAACACCGCCGCTTCTCCGCAGCTCGGACACACCATTTTCCCGTTCCCGTAGTCGTCGATTTTCGGTACCAGCTCCATCGGACCTTCTTTCTTGTCTTCAATTCTGTAACATTTCAGTTTTCGCCCGATGATATTGTGATTGAACTCGACGCCTACTTCGTCCTGCTACCACACTCCATGCAGAAACGGAATTCCGGCCCATTTTCCCTGCTTATCACACATTACGATTCCGTATGCATCTTCTTCCGGACACCATACCGGCTGGCCGGCCATTTCTCTTAATTCTTCTACAGTGAGTGCCTTCATTTCTTTTCCTCCTGGAAGAGTGGATCCAGTGTAGCGTGGATTCTTTCCATCACCTTTGGCCCGATTCCTTTTACCTGGTCTAAAGCAGCATACACTTCCTTGATATCTACGCCCGGGACGGCTGCTTTGCCGTCCTCGAACCCATAACCGTACAGATCAGTGCAAAATCCTGTAAACTGCTGCCGGTCGTATTTCTTGATATCCTTATACATTGCTCGGGTGATCTCAGGCATGACGCCTTTTCTGTTTCTGTTCATATCTTGCCCTCCTTTATTGTAAATTCCAGTGCTTTTCTCAGAACACTCGTATCGATGTAGTTTTTCATCTCTGCTTCATGTTCTTTCAAATTATTCAGCGCAATCTGAAACTCACTTGTTTTCGCTCGATATGAGGTGCAAATTCCGTATCGATCACAAGCGTACTCTGCCGGAATTTCATAATCTATATGCCCGAACTGGTCTTTGTAGTGGCGTCCGCAGTCTCCAGCATAACTTATGCAATCTTTACATCTTGGATTTTCAAACATAACATTTAACCTCCTACAGTTTAAAAAGGAATGTGGTTTTCTGCTGCCCCATCATCGCGCCCATTACGATGTTCTTCACTGTCTGGCAGGCTTTTTCCAGTTGGAACTGCGCATCCTGGATATCCTTATTCGCCTGCGCGAGTTCCATCCGCGCTTCTGAAGAAAGACTTCTGACATTTTCGATATCACCCAGCCAGTCACCTATCTGCTTTGCCTCGAATTCACTCAACATGGCATTATCTCCTTCTTAAATAGCTCACCTGGTTTTCCATCAGTGTTTCCGCTGAACCCCTGATCACATCGCCAATTCCGGCCACAATCTGAGCGCCTGCATTTCTCAGATTCTCTTCTGCATATCCTTCCACTGCCTGGATGGCTTCCTCTGGCCAGCGCACAAAGAGTGCGGTCCCGCCGGCAGCAGTGATCTTCCGGATCGTTTCCTCCTGCAGCTTTGATGGTACGCCAACCACCGGACGTTTTACCTCAAATCCGAAATAGTGTCCACAATAGATCATCATGATATCCGGGATTCCGGCCTGACTGTACATGCTTAGGCTGATCTTTACGACGAAGGCTCTCGGATATTTTGCTTTCAGGGCTTTCTTAATCTTATCCTGGTAGTATGATTCCTTCTTAATCTCTTTTCTCAAGGCAGCCATGGCCTCTTTTTTTGTCCGGAGGCCTCTTGCCTCCATGAAAGATCTTATAAATTCGTTCTCGTCGAAGTTTGGCTCGTATCTCTCTAACACGTTTCTTTTCCTCCTTTTTCCGAACCCACTCTTTCATGAATTCGATCTGTTCCCGATCATCCTGTTCTGTATTCATGGCATCACCTCAGCATTCCATGAATACGTCCTGATCAGCTGGCTCTACTGCCGGTTCTGCTGCTTCTCTGAAGATTTCCTTCCGGCCTTCGGTATCTTCCATGAAGTGACTCGCTTCCTGATCGGCATTGTGAAGAAGAAGGACCAGAGGGTAGAGCTCGCAGCTGGCATTGAACGCCTGGATCTGATTGTAGCTGCAGTCTCCCATTCCCATATGCCAGCGGATCGCATAGCGTTCTTCCATGGAGAGTTTCACAAATTCCTCAACCATCATGACGGACTTTTCTCCATGGCCGTATGGATTCTTATCTTCCACTGCATATGCTGGCACTACCTGCCAGTCAAACCGGCCACCGGCGTCTCTCTTGGATCCTTTGTCGCTATACACTTTTTTGTTCCGGTATTCGACTGTGTAGAAGTTGGTCTTGCAGATATCATGGAGCAGGGCTGTCACGACCAGGGTTCCCTGGCTGAAGGAGGCGACACTCTTTCCGGCCACCATGTAGTGATATTCTCCGTCCTGCTGCTTCTCAAGTCTTCCGATCAGCGCATCATATACGTTCAGGCTATGCTGCAGGAGCCCTCCTTCGCAGGACAGGTGAAATCTGGTACTTGCCGGCGCGGTATAGAAGTCGCTCTTCCGGATGTAATTCATTAACCGGTCAAATCCTGGCCGATCTGATATGGTCTGCATCAATTTCTCAAATCTTTCTCTATCTGTCATGGTCTTATCCTCCTTAGATATATTCTTCGATCAACCAGCGGAGCATTTCCACCAGGTCTTCTTTTCTGACGCTTTTCGGCACCTTGTCCAGCTCCACGATGTCCTGGATCGCTGTCAGTTTATCCTCCACTTCGGTTTCGTCGTTATGTATGTCTCTGGCGATTTCAATGGCTCTCTTTGTTATCATCGGCACTTTCCTCCTGGCCTGCTTCATTCTGAAGTGGTAACTTTTCAGCTCTCTTCTTTTCCTTAGCTTCAATCTTTCTTCTCAGCATAGATTCTTTTCTGATCAGAATTCTTTCTTCTGTTCTGTGTCCGTCTTTCACGCAGTCAGTGATCAGTGATACAATCATAACTACGGTTACGGCTAAGATTACGAGTGTAATTATGTCCTGTGGCATTTCATATCCTCCTGTTCTTTTCTAACCATTTCCATTGTTGGTGGCAGCATGGATGTAAATTCCCATGTGCCGTTGTCTTCCCTTATCCATACCTGACAGCTTTCGTCCCAGCAAAATTCCGGAAGCAGATCGCACCGGATCCGTCCGTCCTGCCCTTTTTTACATTTTGACACCCAGTACGGAGCGTATGCCTGATACCATGCCGGCATATGCAGCTTCTCGACTGCGATACCCAAAAACTTCTCCGGATCGTATTCCTTAAACATGGCCTGCCGGAGTTCCTTGCCTATTCCTGCCTCTTTTTCTGAATCAATGATCTGGTTTATCCGGTCTGCCAGATCTTTTCTTTCTGCAGTATCGCAGGTCATTGTGTACATTCCGGAGCAGATCACGTCTCTTAAAACTTCCGCAGCCATCTGGTACAAATCTGAAACGAGTTTGTTGTATCCCTTTGCATATTTTGTTTTCAGCTCCTGCAAGGGCACGTTTTCCCTGTTTTTACGGTATATTCGGAGCTTTTCGGTGAATTCTTGCCATGTACATTTCATTTTTGTTACTCCTTTTGATTTTAAAAAGGAGTAACACGAAAACCCTTGATTTTACTAGGGTTCCGGGCATTGTTACTCCTGTTACTCCTTTTTTTAAATACACAATGAAATTTTTTAAAATTTGTACCATTTGTACCGTTTTTGGGTACGCAGGGTACAAATTTCCATAAAAACACTATATATCTCTATTTTAGGAGTAACAGGAGTAACATACCCTCTAAAGCCGCATAAATACTGGCTTTTTTTGTTACTCCTTTTGTTACTCCAATGTTACTCCTTTTAAAAAGGAGTAACATTTAGGAGCTAATTGAATGGAAGTTCGTAGCCTTCATCGACTGGTATAAACCCGTCTTTGTCCGTCAGGCTTTCCTGTTTGTACTGCTGTTTTTTCTCTGCTGGCTTCGATGTTTTTGTTTCTTCCTCATCGTCATCGATGTCTATTGCTTCCTCTTTTTCAGAAAGTTTTCCGACAAAGAACTCCACGAACTTACAGAGGCGGTTGTCAAATCGTTTCACGACCTGGTAGGTCTTTCCTTTGTGATCAGAGCGTTCCTGCGACGTGATTAGGCCATTGTCAGCCATGTATTTCAGAGTTTTTCTGGCGCTGTACCCGGCCTTCGTGAGTGCCTGGTTCAATGCCGAGGGGAATATGTATGCGGTGTTTCCGGATTCTGAAAAGGTACCCAGGCAGGTGCCGATGGCTTTCTCTCCGAAGTAGAGCCGGTTCTGCAGAACCCAGTCCACAACGAACTGGACCGCGTTCTCATTAACATCTCCGACATCTGCGTTCATCTGTTCCTGAAGGATAGCTGCTGCCATCTGCTTTGCCCGTTCCCATGAGGAATCCAGGATTTTCAAGTTATCCACATTCATATTATTTTCAGCGGAGTTACCCACATTGTTTTCCACTGGCTGTGCAAAAAACCAGGTATCGATCATGGCATCGGCCAGGGCCACTGCGCTGACTCCTGCCACATGGCTTCCGGATTTCCCGTTCGCGATCCCGGAGACGAATTTCACCATCTCTTCATATTTCTCGCAGATGGATTTCTCTGAGACGCTGATCACATGATCGATGAACTCCGGGCCAGCCCATCCGCAGTTTGCTCCTGCGTCCTGATGCATCTTACTGGCTGCCTTTTCATCATTGAATGGCCCACCGTAGATTTCCAGGACACGAGTGCTGACGCCGGTCTGTGAAGTTTCTGTGGATAGCGGTTCTTCTCCTGTGGCCAGAGCCACTGTTCGCCACTGATGCGTGGTCTGAAGGCCGCCACCCTTGCTTCCTCTTATCTTTCCGGTACCGGATGCGATCATGTAGATGGTCTTCTCCAGGCCTTCCTGAT
>OIWQ01000572.1_pt1 | contig 47988 bp, 94 predicted proteins | sample 1587571 | NCBI WGS metagenome assembly OIWQ01 (sample SAMEA3888910, study PRJEB22519) | human gut metagenome | biome: human gut; feature: human-associated habitat; material: faeces | place: Denmark | collected 2010
CTTCGGTTTATCAACCGGCTGTCCGATTTATTTTTTGTTATGGCCCGTTATGAGATGCAACAGCAGAACTGGACGGAAGAAAAGTGGCAGTCCTTTGCCTATAAAAGAAAAAAGAAAGAGTGATGAAAAAGAAATTACACCCCATTATGTTGGCGGGAACAGGTAGTGACGTTGGTAAAAGTGTTATTGCCACCGCATTATGCCGCATTTTTAAACAGGATGGTTATCAACCGGCACCTTTCAAGGCACAAAATATGGCATTGAATTCGTATGCCACTCCGGAAGGATTGGAAATAGGCCGTGCACAGGCTGTACAGGCTGAAGCTGCCGGAGTTCCTTGTCACACGGACATGAATCCTCTGTTATTGAAACCCAGCTCCGATCATACTTCGCAAGTGGTGTTAAACGGTCGTCCCATCGGTAATCGTAACGCTTTTGAGTATTTTCGCAAGGAGGGGCGTGAAGAACTGAGGCAAGAGGTAAACGCAGCCTTTGACCGTCTTGCCGCACGTTATAACCCTATTGTAATGGAGGGAGCAGGGAGCATTTCCGAAATAAATCTGCGGGATACTGATTTGGTGAATATGCCGATGGCCTGTTATGCGGATGCGGATGTGATTTTGGTAGCTGATATTGACCGGGGAGGAGTATTTGCCAGTGTCTATGGTTCGGTCATGTTACAAACTACTGAGGACAAGAAACGTATAAAAGGAATAATCATTAATAAATTCAGAGGGGATATCCGTTTGTTTGAGCCTGGTGTGAAGATGATGGAAGATTTATGTGGTATTCCTGTCTTGGGAGTAATACCTTATTATAGAAATATACATATTGAGGAAGAGGATTCCGTAGTCTTGGACTATAAACGGATGCAAGCAGTGGAAGGCAAAATAAACATAGCAGTTGTTCTGTTGCGTCATCTCTCAAACTTTACAGATTTCAACAGATTGGAACGGGATGAACGAGTGCACCTTTATTATACTAATAATACGGAAGATCTGGCCAAAGCTGATATTATTCTGCTTCCTGGCAGCAAAAGCACTTTGGATGACTTGTACGAGTTGAGACGGAACGGGGTGGCGCAAGCTGTCCTGCGTGCGCATAGGGAAGGGGTTACTGTAATGGGAATTTGTGGGGGATATCAATTGATGGGACTTGAGATTCACGATCCGGAAGGAGTGGAGGGAGAGATCCGCCAATTGCCGGGACTGGGACTGCTTCCCGTCATTACTACGATGCAAGGGGAGAAGGTGACACGGCAGGTGAATTTTCATTTTCTTGAGAATGCGGAAACTTGCCAAGGATATGAAATACACATGGGAGAAACCCGCCCGGTTCCGGGGGTGTCTGTAGTTCCTTTGAATAAACTGGAAGACGGTGGAGAGGACGGTTGTTTTGTAAACCAAAAATGTATGGGAAGTTATATTCATGGAATATTGGATAATCAGGCATTTATAGATTATTTACTGGAACCATACGCAGAAAAACTGGAGTGTCATACGGTGTTGGATTACCGGACTTATAAAGAAGAACAATATGATAAATTGGCAGAGCATGTACGCAGTCATCTCAATCTGCCTTTGTTGTACCAAATAATGAGTGGGAATGATTGAAGGACATGGTGATGATGCTTATAAGTATAAAGCAATAAAGATAAATTTCAGTTCAAACGTATATAATCATGTAGACCATAGCGGATTACATCAACATTTGTTTCAGCAGATGGAAAGTATCCGTACGTACCCCGAGCCGGAACCTTATTCATTGGAAAAGGTTTTGGCGAAACGGTTTCATCTTTCGTCTGAAGAGGTTTGTGTGACCAATGGGGCTACGGAAGCCATTTATTTAATAGCTCAGACATTCAGGAATCAGATTTCGGCTATCTTGATGCCGACTTTCAGCGAATATGCGGATGCTTGTCGTCTGCATGGTCATAAAGTGGTTCCTATATATAACTTGAACCGTTTGCCGGATAGGGGGAGGTTGATATGGTTATGTAATCCTAATAATCCCACTGGAGAGGTCAGGGAGAAGGAAGTCTTGACAGCCTGTATAAAACAAAATCCGCAGCGTATTTTTGTCATGGATCAGTCGTATGAATTCTTTACACAGAAGGCTTTGCTTACAGCCAGGGAGGCTGCGGAATTTCCGAATGTTATCCTGTTGCATTCCATGACAAAACGTTTTGCCGTGCCCGGCTTGCGTTTAGGATATATCACTGCATGTAAAGAACTGCTACATGAAATTCGGACACAGCGGATGCCTTGGTCTGTTAATCAGTTGGCTATAGAGGCCGGGCATTATTTATTGTCTTCTTCTCAATATGATATAGATATCTCTTTGTTGTTGAAGGAAAAAGAGAGATTAGCTCAATCTTTACTTTCAATAGGAGGAATGGAGATCTGGCCATCGGATACTCACTATATGTTAGTTCAATTGCGTATGGGAAAGGCAGCGGCTTTGAAAGAATATCTGGCAACAGAGCAGGGTATCCTTATTCGTGACGCATCCAATTTTGAAGGGCTGAATGAACACTTCTTCCGTATTGCTACACAAACTCCGGAAGAAAATGACAAACTGGTAGAAAGTATAAAGAAATGGACATATATGTATTAATTCTTCCGTTGTTGATAGGATGGATATTAGATAAATTGCTTGGGGATCCGGTAGGATTGCCGCATCCGGTGGTAGGATTCGGGAAGCTGATCTCTTTTTGTGAGAAACGATGGAACTGTGGGGCACATCGGATGTTGAAAGGAGGGGGGGCGGCTATTATGCTTATTTTGCTAGTATATGTAGGATCTGCTTTGGCATTGCATTATTTGTTTTTGTTGAATCGCTGGTTGGGCATCGCCCTCTCCGCTGTGCTTGTTTTCTATTGTTTAGCAGGGACTACACTTATTAGAGAAGTAAAACAGGTTTTTCTAGCTGCGGACCGTTCTTTAGAGGAGGGGAGAAAGCAGGTTTCCCGTATTGTAGGGCGTGATACCTCAGAACTGACCGATCAGGAAGTGCGTATAGCTGCTTTGGAAACGTTGGCCGAAAATTTGAGTGACGGAGTTATTGCTCCGCTGTTTTGGTATTTGCTTTTGGGAGTTCCCGGTATGCTTGCCTATAAAATGGTTAATACGCTTGATTCTATGGTAGGCTATAAGAACGAACGTTATTTGCAATTTGGTTGTGCCGCTGCACATATTGATGATATGGCGAACTATATTCCGGCTCGTTTAACCGCACTTTTAATGGTTTTGTCTGTGGGGCGTCCCGGTTTGCTGAGATTTGTAGGTAAATATGGTAACCGGCATGCAAGTCCTAATTCAGGTTATCCGGAGTCTGCTTTAGCAGGTATCTTGAATTGCCGTTTTGGAGGTCCTCATGTTTATTTTGGAGAGATAGTCTATAAACCTTTTATTGGAGATAAGGATCGGCTTATCCATACACAGGATATGCATAAAGCTGTCGATATAAACAGAAGAGCAGAAATTTTGATGATTATAGTAAATATTGTTTGCTTATATTTGGTCAGCTGAAAAATATATATTACTTTTGTTCCTGTTTTAGAGATGCGGCAGTAGCTCAGTTGGTAGAGCATCAGCTTCCCAAGCTGAGGGTCGCGGGTTCGAGTCCCGTTTGCCGCTCTGCTGAATATCAAGCACTTATCTAATGGTAAGTGCTTTTTTTTATATTATTATCAAAGAAAATATTCCGTTTAAGATGGTTATTTGGGGGGTATTATGTATCTTTATCGTCACAAAAACGTCACAAAACAATGGCAACAGTAAGATTGATACCTGATACAAGAGCGAAGAAGGATGGGTCTCAGATGATTCTTCTTGTGATACGGATAGGGAAAACGAGGTTTGTTTTCTCCACCGGAATATCTACACCGTCTTCTGAAAAGTTTAATGAAGTGTCTTATTTGGACAAATCTGTACCACAGTATAAAGTGAAGAATGTAAGGCTTGTCAGTTTGAAGAATAAAGCTGAAAAGTTGATTATTGACGATGAAGCTAGATTATCTTCTTTGCCTTCCGCTAAAGCCAAGGAGATAATCAGCGAATATGTATTTGATGAAAAGGTTGTAAAAAAAACAAGATGTTTTATAGATTATCTTGATGAGTTTGTTTCCATAAAGAGTAATACAGGAACAAAAACGGTTTATAATACGACTAGAAATAAACTGCTTGAATATGATCCGGAATGCACCTTTGACACAATGGATAGGAAATGGCTGTCTAATTTTGAAAGTTGGATGGCTGAATCAGGGATGAAAGTAAACGCTTATTCTATTCACCTGCGTAACATTCGTGCAGTATTCAATTATGCTATTGATGAAGAAATTACTACCTTATATCCTTTTCGAAAGTATAAGATAAAAAAAGAAGAAACTAGAAAACGTGCTTTATCTGTTGAACAATTGAGATTATTGCGTGATTATCCTTGTGAGGAGTTTGAAAAGAAATACAGGGATATATTTATGTTGATTGTATATCTTGTTGGAATAAATATAGGTGATTTGCTTTTACTTGAACACAAGGATATAATAGATGGACGTATAGAATATTATCGGCAGAAAACAAAGAAATTTTACTCTATTAAAATAGAGCCGGAAGCACAAGCTATATTGGATAGGTATCAAGGTAAAACTCATTTGCTAGATATATTAGATAACTATGGAGACTATCATGATTTTACCCATAGGATGAATAAGAATCTTAAAGGGATAGGCCCGTTTGAACGAAATGGGCTTGGTGGGAAAAAAAGTAAGCAACCATTGTTTCCCGGACTTTCAACATATTGGGCGCGTCATACATGGGCTACGCTAGCACATAAGGTGGATATTCCGAAAGATGTAATATCTTTAGCTTTGGGGCACTCCTTTGGTTGTGATGTTACAGATATATACATTGATTTCGACAGGGATAAGATTGATGAGGCTAACAGGAGAGTGATTGATTACATATCGGGTGGCTTAAAAAAGTCTAAATCATGAATAAATCAATCTCATAATATGTATATTTTAAACAAGATTTTTAATTTTGCTGTTCCTGTAATAATGGATTAAATTTTTGTAGTATGGCTGAGAAAAGACAAAGTTACACAGAGGAAGAATTGAATGAAATGATTGCATGGTTTAATGATCATGCTAGCCAACTTCCTAAAACAATGCAAATTAATAAATCTGCGTTTACTCCCGATTTAGCTCTCACTGTCGAAAGCTGTATTATGCAAGCCCAACAATGTTTGGGTAACTATAAGATGGAAGGGGCATTTTTGTTACTTAAACAGATCAGAGCTAATATTGAGAAGTAATTCTAATGTGCTTGTCAATATTAAGGTAGAAATTTGAGTAAATATTATGTTTGACAAAATGAAAGCCGCGTTTTACCAAGTATTTGCGGCTTTTTTCATATAATTAAATAATCGTTACTTCACACAAACCTATTCAAAATATTCGTATTGTTCAATAAAGAAAGTCTCTATCTGGTTTACCAAATCAGGGTTCTCGGCTAAAGACACGTTGTTTATGAGCATATATGCGCTTTTCTCTATGTTTTCCTTGTGATAAAAATGCTTGTCACTAAAATAAGTCGCTATGATTTTTGAATAGACCCTGTATCTTTTTGTGCAACATACATCTTCGCCGAATCCATTTGAGCCTATGAATCCAAAAGACGCTTTGGGGTTCATGTGATAAATAGACAGCATGATATTTATGCAGGTGTTTATTATCCGTCTTGGTTCGTTGGTGTTGGTCATTATCCTATATTTGTTCTTTGATAGAGAATGGTTCTTCTGGTAGAATTTTACGGCATAGATATTATGCTCATATTCTTCTACTCTGACAATATACACCAACTTTGATTTGGAAGACCTAAACCTATATAATAAAATATGAAGGAGACCCTGCGAGTCTCCTTTGTCCTTTTGTATGAAATAGAACGGATATGCACTTTGAAGCATTATAGCAAATAGGAATATACGGGTATTCTCCTTTTGTCAAGCTCTTCCTTGGAAACATCAGACAACACGAACTTTTGCCCTGATTTTGATTTGTTCAAATCAGAGTTGTCCTTCTTGGAAGAAATCGGCTCTTGTTTCAATCTTATATTACCCATATTTATACGTTTAAAGCAAAAAAAGCAGACCCTAAAAGAGGTGTATTTGCAAATACACTTATGACACATATCACTCTTTATTTAGGATTTACCTGCCTATGTTTTCTGCTGCAAATATACGGTATTATTTTTATTTATCGATATTTCTAATAGAAAAATATATATGTTTAAAAACATACTTGGATGTTTGCTATTTCAAAAGAGGGCATTATGTTCTGTATCCATTCTATATTAGAAGAAAATTATCATATTTCGTTGATAGATTTCATGAATGAATCAAAATCTGTAGTGTCTATCGTTCCAGAATACTTGCCAGAACGCGCTTCGTTTATGGCTGCAACCGTTTCTTTATTTGGTTCTGAATACATCGCATCCATCAAAGTGCTCTCTACAAAATTGTTTAGGCTTCTGTTTGCCTTCTTTGCGTGTTCCTGCAATACTTGAAGCAAATCTTCACGTAGCCGGAACGATGTTTGTTTTCTTATTACTGTTTCCATTCTATATATTGTATTATGTTATAATGCAAAAGTAATACATTATATTGCAAAGACAAATTTTTATTTGTTTTTTTTCATGCGATCTAACATACCTCTTATTTTTGGACAGTTTGGAATTATGTTGTAATTTTGCAACGTTTAACTAAAATGTAACGTCGTTAAAAAGAATATGGATATAGAAGAGGAAATATCTGAAAGGATAATAAGACAAGCTTTTCAGAGAGGAGGGGAAGTAATCTTTACAGATACCGAGCTGAAAGAATGTACTGACAGGAATTTTCTTCAAAAGGTGAATTTACAGTTGTCCTTATATGGAGCAATAAACAATATAACCACATTGGGCAGATGGAGTATATTCAAGATAAACGAGAAAGGAATACGCTTTATAAGGCAAGGAGGGTTCAAAGGAGAAGCGGAGCGTGAAAGCAGGAGAGAAGAAATTGAGGTGCTTACGTTGGAAAACGCAAGGCTGCAAAAGGAAGCTGCCGAATACAAGAAGAAGATGAGGTTGTGGCAAATCATCAGTGCGATACTTACGTTGGCTTCAACGATACTTTCTTCTATTTTAGCTTTATTAGTATGAATATGATTATCCCTGTGATTATGCCACCCCATATCGCTGGTATGAAGTCCCAAAATGATGTTTTTTTCATTTGTGAGATTTCACGTTTTATGATTTCTTGCTGCGCAATCAACCTGACTAATTCTTTGTCATATTCATTCATATCAAACTGGTTTATATGCAAAGATACAATTATTCAATGAATTAAATAGAATTATAACAAAATAATATCATGGAATTAAAGGAGTATTACTAACTTAAAACAAAACATTATGAAAAAGATTTTATTTTTGCTGGCTGTGCTTCCGATGCTATTCTCATCTTGCCAATTATCAGAAGAAGATGCTGAAATAAAAATAAAGAAGTATCTTTCCCAAGTAGCTTTCGATTTTGATAACAATAGTTATTATCCTATACGAACAATCATTAACGAACAGAACGAGCTTGATATTAGAGTAATACGGCTTGCCGAAGATTTAGAGATGAAATACAGTAAGGGCTTTACCAGAGATGCTGACGGCACAAAGGAACTAATAAGAATAGTAAATGAAACAATTACCAATCTCTTTTGGGATGAAAATTTTCGCATTAAACCACTGAAAGTTATTCCTGTGTATCATGAATACAAAATGCGGAAATTTGGGGAAAACGTAGTTACGCGAGAGAGGTTTATTTTCGACAAACGAGATAAACAGATTATTACGAGCTATAATATAGATGCTGACAATATTATCGGGAGAATATTAGACCAAATTAAACTTGCGTATATACAAAATCAAGCCATATTTGAAAATGGAGGAGATAAGGAGGAGGCAATTAAATATGTTCGATAACTCCAATATAAAGCAAAATATTCAGTAATATATTGCGAGTTCCTAAATATTGAGAAGATTGCGTATATGTTAATTCACTAACTTAAAATTATATCGTATGAAGACGATTTTATTACTGATGGCGGTTGTTATGGCTTTTATTTCGTGTAGTTCACGAAAAGAATTTGACTCTTTGGAAGAAATGAAAGCCAAAAGCTCAAATATAAAGGGGGTGTATGGATTCACTATGGGTGATGATTATGATAAAGTAGCTCTGCAATGCAAATCTATGGGATATGATGTTGTTGATACTTTAAGTGAATTTGTTGAACTAATAAACAACGACAATTATAAATCAGATATAAAAGACTGGAGATTTTTCATAGCAGAAAAGAATGGAATAAGTCAATTTTCTTTAGAATTTTACGAAGGGAAACTATGTATAATAAGGGGCTTTGGTGATTTAAGAAGCAAAGGCGAAAAGAATATAGCAAATACAATTATGGAGAATTATGGATTAGGCGTGAGCATTGATACTATCCGTAATGAATATAATAGTTTTCCATTGCGTGAATTTGAAGGAAGAGTTGGTCGTCCAATTTTAGAGCGTCAAGACCATTGTTATGTGAATGATTCTTTACTATTAGATTGCGTTTTAGATTATCGAAGTTTATCATATATGGTTGTATGCACGATAAACCCATACGCAAGGATTCTTAATGATAAAGTTAGAGTATTGGACAATGAACTTACAAAGAAACTATTCGGTGGAAGTTCTTCATCGGGTTCCACCACTGGAAACTCAAAGAAACGTGGTCGTGGGACTATGGACGCGGATGATAAAGAATACTGGAATAGCGTAAACCGAGAAAAGAAGCTCCGTGATATGGGCATGAAAGAAGCTGCTGAATTAGAACGTAAGGCGAGAATAAGATATTTAGAAGGAGGTGGATATAACTCAAAAGACGGAGGAAAGCAAGTTCATTTCCAAGGTAGCAAGGAGCAAGAAGAGCAGCTAAGGCAAATGGATGAAATGGGTTGGTAATATATTAACGAATAAAATAAGGTATTATGAAGAAATTATTTTTATTGATTATTGCATCATTGGCTTTGGTGTCGTGCGGAAAAAGCCTTGAAAGTAAGGCAAGAAAGCAGATGGAGAAAACCATGCTTGAAATGGCAAGAAACCCAGATGCGTTAAAAATATCAGATATTGAAACGTCCGAACTTAACGATACATTGTGTATCTTATCATGTAAAGTGCGTGGTGAAAATATGTTTGGAGGATATGATGTTTCTGAATATGAATATTATTATCTGAAGGATTCTGTGGACGGATGTGATGTGTATTATGAAAATATTATAGATATAGGCAAAGGCTGTAGAATGAATAGGTTCGCAAGTATAGTGATGGATGCCTATTTAGGATTTAACACAAATGAAGATGTGTCATACGAATATTATACAAATGTGAATTCTTCGTCTTCTGATTATAATAAAGCTGCTAAGTTCTTAGTATATGGGCATCGAAATGATAGTGCTTTTAATAATAAAATAGGTGATGAATTATATCTATCAGTTCACAATATTGCTGTACAAATGATATGTAAGACTTTTGGGAGAGAGGTGAAGTGATTTCATAATTTATTTCCAAAAATACGCTGCAAAGTTTTGCGGTTTCAAAATAAATGCTTTTCTTTGCGATGTCAACAAATCCATGAGAGCGGCAAACTCTTATGGCTCTATCCATATGGAGTTATTTTTTTGCCAAGACATATTAATAAGTAGTATCGTATAAAATTAAGATATTGCGCCTACCGAGTGGAGATACGGAAACGTCTCCGACATTAATCTTATGGATTTGTTGACAGCTCGTAGTAGGTGCATTTTTTTGTTATGTCAACAAATCCTATTCAAGTTCTAAGTGAAACTGAGTTGCTTGGGCACAAATTCACAGTTTACGGCACTGCCGAAAATCCGTTGTTCCTTGCCAAAGAAGTGGCAGAAGTATTGAACTATTCTGAAAGTAATTCAAATAAGTTAACCAACCTTGTAGAAAGCGATGAAAAGGTTCGTAACATTATTACGACCCCTGGTGGGAATCAAGAAGTTTGGTTCTTAACCGAAGATGGCTTATACGAAGTCCTCATGCAATCCCGCAAGCCAATTGCCAAAGAATTTAAGAAAGGAGTTAAGGAAATTCTAAAGGCCATCCGCAAGACTGGCGGCTACCTCGCCACCAAGCAGGACGACACTCCCGAAGAAATCATGGCACGTGCTCTAACCATCGCCCAAGCTACCCTTGCCAAAAGAGAGGAACGGTTAAAGCAACTTGAAGCCCAAGCCGAACAACAGCAAGTCACCATTGAGATTCAGACAGAGGAAATCAAGAAAGCCGCTCCCAAAGTCAGCTACTACGACAACCACTTGCAGAGTGTGAACACACAGACGAGCACACAAGCCGCCAAGCAGATAGGAATGGATGCTGAAAAGCTGCACAAGAAGCTGAAAGAAATCGGAATCATTTACCGGCAAAGCGGGCAGTGGATATTACATGCACCTTATTCTACATGGGGGATGCATTCTACCCGTACACAGACATACACACGTTCAGATGGTTCGACAGGAACAAGTGTATATACGGTATGGACTACAAAAGGTGTACGTTTCATTATTGCTCTATATGAAAATGATTGGAACGTGAAGAAAGCCATCAAGCAGATAAAAGGTGAGCTGAATCCAGCCGCGTAACCTTGTTTTTTGCCACATAAATTCATTTACCCACTTTTCTTATGAGGTGGGTGCATATTTCATGTTCAATTTTGCAATGTTGTTAATTAATAGATTGTAAACTTTTAAAATATACAAAAAATATGGAATTAAATAAAAGCAACAAGAAAGAATACGATTTGTCCAGTATTCAAGAACTTTTCAATGAGATGGAATCACCTAGGCAGCTTGCTGATGATCTTGCTCAACTGATGCTCAACTACGCATCTCTTGTTACCGAGGACAACATCGAAGTATTCAAGAATGATTTATCAACTATATCTGTTCTTCGTGATGCGTTGATTAAAGTGAATATATTGCCACAATTAGCATAAGAGCACGTTGAGGTTACGACCAACGTTCATATTGGAAAGGCACTTTGCTTGCGATAAGTAGAGTGCCTTTGTTTGTTTATGTTTGATTTTGTTAAATAATACAAATACGATAATCCCAATAACCAGCCATAACAATCCAAAACGGATTATAACCACCTTAAACGGAATATCGCACGATTGTTAACACTTTTGGATATCTCTTGTTAATCATATTCCTTTGTACCCGTTGCAAGTAACGCGGCAACAGACACATGATTAAACAATCGCCCTAACGTGGGCCTTCTATATGAAAATCCGTTGCCGCGTTACTTTAGCAACGGATTTTTTCTTTCCTATAAGTTAGATTAAATCCATACAATCGGTTATTGTATGCTTTCCATGAATTGGATACAGCAGGGCTATCGGGGAAAATACGTTCGACCAATAACAGATTTAAAACAACCTTCCGAAGCTTCACGGTGAAAGCCCGTGAGGGGATGCACGAAAGAAGGCAGTCGATTGAAATAAGCAGACTGGTGCGCAGGTGCAGGTTACGAGATAACCAACTCTGTAGAAGCTGAAAGCCGAGATTGGAAGCACCCAATTCAGAGCCGAGACGAAAAAGCCGAGATGACGGGCTCATTCTCTTGAATCATTCCCGAACCGCAAGAGAGAAAACACTCTCTACGGGTAAGGGGATGATTTGCTCAAGTCCCCTACCTCAAATCAAAGCAGGTTATTATTTAATAGATAACTCATTATTAATATAATTACAATGAAAGAAACAAATCTTAAATATGAAGCATACACAGATGGTAGCTGTGATAACATATCTCCTTATGGAGAAGGTGGTTCTGCCTATATAATACTTAAAGACGGTGTAATAATAAAAGAGTCTAAAAAAGGATTTGTTGGCACTACGAATAACCGCATGGAAATGCTTGCCATAATAAGTGCTGTTAAATCTGTTCCTAAAGGAGCTACATTAACCGTATATACCGATTCTCAATATTGCATAACAAGTTTCACGAACTGCAAGAAGCCTAAAAAGAACTTAGACTTAATAAGCCTTTATCATCATTGCGCCGCATCGCTTCGTGAAATATGTTTTGTTTGGGTGAAGGGGCACAACGGTAATGAGTATAATGAGCACGTTGATAGTTTAGCATATTCTGCTTACGAAGATATTGTAAAGAAATACAATCTTCCAAGAACAAGAGTTGGAAGGGGAAGATAGTCATTAATAACCGATTGTACAACATTTCAAAGAACGAATTATGAAAAATTCATTTAAATCAGCAAGTCACATTGAACAAGAGCCAGAACAGAACTTGTCAGACCTTCAATTTGTCGCTTCTCTGCAACATAAGATTGACATTCTTGAATCTTTTATCAAACATTCCCTTTTCAATATATACGTCAATAAGTTCCATTGCGAACATTTTGAGGTTGATATTGACAAACAAATAGAGAACGATTATGCAAGTGTGGACGATTTTATAAGATATATCCACGAAAAGCATCCTGAAATACTTGACGAGTTCAGAGAACACTATTGATATCACAGTTTGGATATCGCAGAGGTGATAATCTCAATAACATATTTTATCACCTCAATTGTGTTTTTCTTCTTTTTCTGTTTAAACTTTTCAAGTAGCAATTCATATTTATTCTCATCAACATATATGATTCTATCTCTTATCCCCATAACACATACTCCGCTGGAACGGATGAAAGCAAGTACAGCATCCGTTTCTTTTCCGCATATCCTCTCTATTTCCTCACGGCTTAATCCATTATTGGCTTTAGCCGCATTTAAAACATTTATGACTTTATTTTTATTCATATTTTTAATTTACTCATTATGGGAAAAAGAAAAATCACTAAACGCCATATCGAATCAGAAGAACTAAGAAAAGGTTTTGAAATACTAGAAGAAACTAAATCTAATCTTCTTCATGAAGTGTATTCTATCAATCAACCTTGATTGTTGTACTTCTGATAATAGAAATAGCAATTCATTATTTACTCTTAATTATACTTTTTTTCCAGTAATGCAATCAACCTGTTTATTTGTTCCTGAAACATTTCTATATTCTTTTGGTTTTGATTAATCATATTCACAATAATTTCCATGCCGTTTTTGTCAAATGGACATTCTAAATATATATCCTTACCGTTTACGTTAACCCCATGTACACTTGAGTTTTTGATATCTCCAATGGATTGATTGTTTTTTAGCATTTCTCCTTTTCCTTCCATAAGCCAGTCGTTATTAAACATATTATCAAAAGCATTATTAAATTTAAGAATAAAAGTGTTGGTGAGGTAACTTTTATTACCACTAAACGCTTTAGATACACTTTCTTTTCTAATCCCCATTCTATCTGCAACATTTTGTTGAGATGATATAATACCTACATTTTTTAGATAATTGTAAGCCGAAATAATACGTTCTCTTGTTTCCATAATGTTAATTATACGTTAAATATCTACTATATTGTTGTTATATTACCAACAATGTCTATATTTGCAATGTCGTTAATAAACAACAATATCAACAAAGTTGCTAAATAACAGCGTTCGCAAACATAAAGAAAAATAAAATAACAAACAAATATAATGGAAAATATTAATACGATAGTTATCAAAAAAATATCACCTGCTGAAACATTAAAAAGTATAGCAGTCGGAGAAACAAGGCTTATTAAAAGTAAAGCAATAAAAGAAAATGTTGTACGTGCCACTATGTCTAGATTGAATAAGATTGGATATAACTTTATATCTAGAAGTGGTGTTGACGGTACCATTGTGACAAGAATCAGATAATAATTTATTAAGAATAAGCAAAATGAAAAAGGTAAATATAAATTACGGGAAAGTCCAACCCGTCAATAAGATATGGCTAAGCAGGGAAGAGGCAATGTGCTTCCTAGGCTGTGCTGATGATTATCTGCGCAAAATTAGGGAGAGTGGGGAAGTATCGTTTTGTCGTGATGGGAGAATGATATGGTACAATGTAAATTCATTGCAAAGGTACATAGAGAAACATAAAGTGATTTGATCTGATTACTATTTCTTCCCTCCCGTAAGATTCGGGGTAACAACTGGTTTAAGCCGTTGAGGGGAGCAGCTTAAAGTTCTTTCACACATTGTAAATGCTTATATGGTGTAACTCATAAGCCGTATAATGCAGACAAACGGACTGATTATAGGAGTCAATACCAGCAGGGATGCCGTGACGTATTGAGGGTCTATAATAATAATTGATTGAACATACTTTCGGTGCACCGATTTGTCCTTAGTGCATTAAGTAAACTTGGTTGGGCACAAGTACCGCCGAAAGGTCTAATATATCCCCTCCCGTAAGATTCGTGGTAACAACCGGTTTAAGCCGTTGAGGGGAACAATATAAAAATTTGTATTATGAAAACAGCTAATTTTATCCTGTCTATATTTGCCACCCTATGTTCCTTAGGAATGATTTATGGTGCGATAGTTACGGAAAGTCCTATAAAATCCGTATCGGTGATTATATTTTCTATTATCTCATTATTGTGTGTGAGATTGGTGGCAATGACATATAAGGAGTTAAAGGAATATGAATGATTTTTTCATCTAGTTTTTTGTGTTTATAATGTTAGTTGCATAATTTGTCCGTGCCGGTGTGTGAATATAGGTACGGAATTTCACCGTCCATGGTTGGTACTGTCTAAAAAAAATAAACATAAATAATTATCTGTTCTAATCTCTACTTTCATTTAACGGATAGTACGGCGGTTCGATTCCGCTGACGGTGACTGTAGGTTATCATAATAAAGTCGTTTAGGTTTTGCTCCTGTAGTCTGTGAAGATAACAGGAGCTTTTTAATAGGAAACAAGTTAAGTTATCATGAATAAAGATATTATAAAAATGAAAGCCAAGGAGTATGCGGATGGTATACGAGGGCTTACCCATAAAAAGACAGCATCAGTGGATTTTGAAAAAGGTGCTCAATTTGTTTTGGAATCCATGAAATGGAGGAATGCAGAAAAAGATCCTCCACCATTGGACACAAGAGTGCTTGTGAAGAGTTCCGGGAAATTTGTGAATACCGGGATGTTGGTATTCGATAGTGAGCATCGGAAAAACATTTGGATATGTGGAAATACTAACCGGGCATGGGACATTGATTTTTGGAAACCATTGCCACAATAATATAAATATCATGGAAAAGAAATATCAAATAACAAGTTACCAGCTTGTGTATGCCAGTGGTGGCAGGGATACAGTAAAATTGTTCATGCCTGTTATGGTGGATGATTTGGAGAAATACCGTAACAGTATCCGTGCGACACATGACTGCATTGGTGTAAATCTTACTTATACCGAACTGCCATGAATCCATATATAGTTCAAGGCGTAACGCTTGTGTTTTATGACGGAGAACGTGAGGAACTGTCTGTCTTGGATAGTAAGATTACTGACAGACCTCCCAAACTTCTTAAAGAGCAAATTCTTGACGGATTTTCCAAGATGGAGAATCCTCCGGTTAAAGTTGAACTTAAAATAAAATGGTTATGAAGAAAGGTGATAAAGTACGTGAGATAGGTGATACGCTGACAGGTACGATTGTTTATATCGCTAACGGGTATGCTGATGTCAAATATCCTAATATGAAGGGTGTATGCTCGTTGCCGGTCCAATTTCTTGAAAAGGTATAGAAATTTATAACTATGAGAACTGTAAGCCAGATAAGCGATGAACTGGATAAACTTTATTCAGAGCTTGATATAGTCCAGTCAATGAGTGAGGAATCGGTAAGGCTCACATTCAACGCTGACTGTAAAGGTAAATATATATCCTTGCTTAATGAAGAAATCGATTCTCTTGAAAACGAGCTTGAAGAATCGGAGAGATATCATGGCAGGAAGCGGAACTTTGTAAGGACTGCGGACCTGCCTTTTTTGTGTTGGTAAAAGCGAACATTTTAAAATTTAAATATTATGCCTATAGTTAAGAAAAATGATGTTTTACCGGAGCGTCCTGTAATTATTGTATTATATGGAGTACCCGGAAGTGGGAAAACCTCAGTAGCTACAACAGCGGATAATCCTTTATTGATAGATTGCGACAGGGGGGCAGACCGCGCAGTACAACGTTGTGATGCCATAATGGCTAAATGTTGGAAAGATATTGATTCAGAACGTGAATCTATGAAAGATTACAAAACAATAGTTGTCGATACAGCCAAATCAATGATAGACGATTATCTGAGTCAATATGCTATTGACAATAATTATAAATTGAAAACAAATACTTTAAAACGGTTCGGGCAGATGGGCGAGGACTTTAAAGAGTTCGTCAACTTTCTTCGCTCGAATGGTTCTGACATTGTTTTTATATGCCATGACAAGGAAACGGCAGACGGTGATGTGATAAAGCACTCTCCGGATTGTACAGGGCAATCAAAAGACCTGCTTGTTAGGATAGCTGACCAAGTTGGATATGTATTCATACAAAATGGGAAACGTTCTATTTCATTTGCACCGTTGGATAATTTTGTAGGCAAAAATGTAGCAGGACTTGGAACTGTGGTAATACCTGATTATGGAACAACCGAGTTTGATACATGTATGTCTAACATTATATCGAAAGTGAAGATATCGATTCAAGGAAAAGGAGAAGCGCAAGCAAAAGCTAATGAACAGCTTGCGGCAATACGTGAACAGCTTGCCGCCGCAATGACCGATGAAGATATTCTTGCCTTGATGGAGGCTACAAAGCTATTACCTAAAATTATGCGAGTACCCTTCTTTTCTGAGATGCAGAAGAGTCTTGCAGCAAAAGGATTCACTTTCGATCAAGATAAAAAGTTATTCGTGAAAGTATGATACCGCTAATTCGCGTAACAATTTTAGAAGCATTCCGAAAGTACATAGAGCAAAGCGATTATGCCAACTATGAGATAACGGAGCAATCCGTTATTGACAGTATAACAGGCAAGTTCACGGGTAATGTGTATACAAAAATTGGACAGGCATTTCATAAAATAGTGGAAGAAGGTACACCGAAATGTGATAAAGTAGATGCAGGAGAACGTACCTTCCTCCATTATAATAAAGAACAAAAAGAACCTGTTCCTTGTGGTAGATCCTTTGACATTGAAGGTGATAAAGTGATTATGGATATTGCACAATGAAAAACCGCGCTTTCCTATCGTAACGAATACCCGAATGCTTTTCATGAGATAAGACTGTATAAGGATTTTGGAGATGCTATTATAACAGGATGTGCCGATATGGTGAATGGTGTGGAGATCAGGGACATTAAGACTAAATATTCTTATCCTGCCGATGCCGATTACATCAATTCTTGCCAATGGCGATTTTATCTCCAGCTATTCAATTTAGACGTGTTTCACTTTGACTTGTTCATCTTTGAAGGATACGACAAAGATAAGCATGGATATGATGTCAGAGGACTTCCACTGAAACGATATGAGCCTTCTATCACATGTTATCGTTATGATGGTATGGAGCAAGATAATATGAATCTGCTACACTCTTTTTTAGAGTGGGCAGAATACAGAGATTTAACCAGGTATTTATTAAAAGAAAAAATAGAAAATTAATTATGGCAATTTTAAGTGGTTCTATCTGTCTCTCTGATATACCTCGTGAGCAGATGAAGAAAATTAAGTGTAAAGACGGAGTTGAAAGAATCTATGTGAATGTGGCTGTTATCGAGCGCAAAGAGAAATCCCAGTTCGGACATACGCATTTCATCACTTGTTCTCCTAAAAAGGAAGAACGGGTAGAAGGAAGGAACTATATCTGCGGAGACCTCAAAGAGTTTGTACCTCAGAATACATCACCTAGCCCAGAGGATATAAATAATGCGCCAAGCGTGTCGGATGATGATCTGCCATTTTAGCCTATGAAATACGATGGTTCCAATCCTCTCCACGTCCAGCAGGCAAGAGCGAAGCTGGAGAAGTTGATAAAGGAACAGAAGGTATTTGAACTGACTGAGAAGAAACCCCAAAGGGGTATTCAAGCCAACAAATACCTTCATGTCTGCCTTGCTTATTTCGGTTGCCAAATCGGTGAAACTATGGAATATGTAAAGCGGAACTACTACAAGATTCTGTGCAACAAAGACACTTTCGTTCGTGAGAGAGAAGACAAGTTTCTTGGGAGAATAAAATACTTAAGAAGTTCGTCTGACCTTGATAGTACAGAGTTTAGCCTAACTATTGAACGGTTTCGGAATTTTTCGAGTGCCCAATGTGGTATATATATCCCATCTCCAGACGAAGAACGTTTGATTCAGTTGATGGAGATAGAGGTTGAACAAAATAAATTTCATATTTAAATGAAACTTACTTTGACAAAACAAGAAGTGCTTCTCATTCAGTTACTTCTTCATATTTATAAAAACGACTTGCCCGATGACGTAACAGAGAAGCATGGACGTTTTGTCGGGAAGCTGTACAAGAAAATCAAAAGACAAGTTATTAATCAATTAAAGCAATAAAATTATGGAAAGCAACATATCACGAGATCATATTGCGCTTGAAGCGATGAAGTGCATAATGATGACAGCAAAACGCAGAAGAACTTTATGGAATAGAGTTGTAACATTGTTTTTTCCGTCCAAAGAAGCTAGTGTTACAAACTACTACTATGAAGGACAGGCTAAATCAGCTTATCAGATAGCTGATGCAATGATTAAGGAACGTAACAAGACAAAGGAGGAATGATTATGATGCACACATGGTTTGAGTGTAAAATTCGTTATGAGAAAGTAATGGAAAACGGGATGAATAAAAAAGTCACAGAATCTTATTTATTTGATTCTTTATCTTTTACAGAAAGCGAAGGAAGATGTATTGAGGAAATGACACCGTTTATCAGCGGTGAATTTACTGTTTCTGACATAAAACGTGCCAACTATTCTGAGATATTTTTCTCAGATGAAGAATCTGCTGACAGGTATTTTAAATGCAAGTTATACTTTATCACATTGGATGAAAAGACTGGTGCGGAAAAGAAAACATCCACAAACATTCTTGTTCAAGCATCCGACTTGAGAGATGCAGTCAAGAAACTGGATGAAGGAATGAAAGGCACAATGGCAGACTACGTGATTGCTTCGGTAGCGGAAACTGCTATTATGGATGTTTATCCTTATGAAGCAAATTCAGATGTTAAACCAGAATTTCCTAATGCTTAAAAATTGACTGATATGGAAGACTATATTTCAGACTGGTTCATTCCGATGGATTTCGGTAATGACCTTCCGGACGAAGAACCTAACGGTGAGGATAATTTTAATTTTGATTAAGTAATGGTCAGTCAGTATGGTGGAACAATGAGATACACTAAAGTGAAGCTCTTATAGATAGGTTGGCAAGTCAATATGTTACGGTTAGCTGTAAAAAGAAATTCAAACCACTGAGCTAATAACAGATAATGCTGAATGTCACCGCAACGTGAAAAAGCAAAACTACTTGGTGAAAGTCCAAGAAAAACTCCTATCATGCAGGTGCAAGTCCTGCTGCTGACACATAAATGTGAGCCACACATCAATGGCATGGGTTAATAAATAATGGTTGTGACCCGGAGAATACGCTTCGTGGCTTTTAATTAAAAAGAGAGAATGAGACATTTAGAAGATCAGCTTCAAAAGGCTATTATTCAATATTGGGATTTTAAATACCCTAAATGGACGAAAAGGCTCCACCATTCTCCCAATGGAGGGAAGCGTAATGCTATTGAAGCTTCCAAGTTCAAGCAGATGGGTGTTCGTGCTGGATTCCCTGATTTGATACTGCTTATACCAAATAGATTCTATCCCTTTTGTGGTATTGAATTAAAAGCAAAGACAGGCAGACAGTCAGAGAATCAGAAAGCCTATCAAAAGGAATTTGAGAGTATTGGGGCGAAATATGTTGTTGTCCGATCATTGGACGAGTTTATTAAAGTGGTGGATAATTATTTGAAAGATATTTGAATTTTATTTTGGTATTTTAGAAAAAGGGCGTATATTTGCAGCGACCTACATAATGAATGGCGAGTGACGCTCGCTTTTTAGTGAGCATTTTTTATGCTTGCAAGTTCGCTGCAATATATAGCGGCTGTTACCCCCGAGTGGAGAAGTTAATGCTCTCCCTGCCATTCATTGGTGTAGGTCATCGGGAAAGGACAGCCGCTTTTCTGTCTATAATGCCAAAATAAAGGACCTACAATCATGGCAACAAACTTAATTCAAACAATGGGTATTAGCTCAATTAATACCCTTTCAAATGAAAGCGGTGAACTCATACCGCTACAAGAAAACAACGGTAAGAAAGCAGTAAGCGCAAGACTTCTTTATTCGTTCCTTGAAAGCAAGCAACAGTTTGCCGATTGGATTAAAAACCGAATAGAGCAGTGCGATTTAATTGAGAACCAAGATTTTGAGGTTTTTCAGAATTTTATGAAAAACCCTAATGGAGGTAGACCATTGACTGAATATGCTCTAACCATTGATTCAGCTAAAGAAATATCAATGATGGAGGGAAACGAAAAAGGGAAGCAGGCTCGGCGATATTTTATTGCTTGTGAACAGAAACTAAAGGAACTTTCTTCTCCTTCCTACATGATTTCCGACCCGATAAAGCGAGCCGAAAAGTGGATAGAGGAAGAAAAGGAACGGCAACAGCTTGCTTTGGATAACAAGATAATGAAGCCGAAAGCCGACTACTTCGATGCGCTGGTTGACCGCAATATGCTTACTAACCTGCGTGATACAGCAAAGCAAATCCATCTCACACAGAACAAATTCATTGCCTTATTATTGGAACACAAGTTTGTGTACCGTGACGCAAAGAACAAACTCAAACCGTATGCGGAATATATCCCGTTGTACTTTGAGATGAAAGACTTTGAGAAAAACGGTCATGCCGGTACACAGCTTTTAGTGAATCCGAAAGGCAAGGAAACATTTCGTTTGATGTGGGGAGGGTTGCCTTATGAAAACTAAATTATCCTCTCTGTTTTTAATGCTAGTACTCACTATCATTAACCCTATCTTGTTTATAATTCCCTTTTTATTGTGCTTTATCTCAGTGAAGAAAGGAGGTCTTCTATGAAACAGTACGACTTCACTTCATTCAATGAGATGCTAAACAATTTTATTACCCCTGAGGAATTAGCAAAGAATATCGTGCAATTACTCTTTAACTACGCTTCCATTGTTGACGAAGAATCATTGGGGCAGTTTAAAGATGATGTAGGCACGCTGTACATCATACACGAGGAAATAACCAAAATAAGATAAAAATATAATTAACCAAGTGTTGGTAGCCTTATACAAGGCTGCCACACCTCTTATATCATAAATTTATGAAAACAATAGGAGAAATAATGAATGAAATAGAACATATACCTAAATGCCCTAAAAGTGAGGAAGTCAATTTGCTTTATTTAATTTGTTTGAAGAATATAATCCATTCTAAGAAATGAGCGATAAAGGATTTATAAAACTAAGCCGCAAGTTATTTGATAACAAGATATGGCAGGCCGCCCGGGCATTTAATGAGTGCGAAGCGTGGATTGACTTGATACAGTCAGCACGATTTGAGGCATCATCGACTACATCGCGCATCGGGTGTTATGAAGTAACATGGGGAAGAGGGCAATATCCTGCATCCAATAGATTTCTTGCTAAAAAATGGGGAAGATCTGAACAATGGGTTAAATCTTTACTTGGAAAGTTGAAGAGAGAGAAAATGATCACTACTGATAATAGCCAAGGAGTTAATGTGATTACTCTCATCAATTTTGAGAAATATAATGGTGAAGTTGTAGATAACCCACCTAGTAACCCACCTAACAAATTAAATGATAGAGAGTTACAAGGGTTGATAACCCACCTAGTAACCCACCTGCATAAGAATGATGGAATTTTGCAACCCACCTCTAACCCAAATAATAAGAAAGAAGAAATAAATAAAGAAAACTCTATAAATAGAGTAAAAGAAAAAATGGGTTCTGATTTTGGAAGTTGTGATATAGATCTCAGTGAATTGCAACATGAGCTGTCAACAGATAGCGGATGGGAAGAAGCAATAAGGCTTCATTTGTACCGTAACGGGATAAAGGTTTTCGACCATGATATGTTTCTTCTATGGCTTGACAAGTTCGTGATAAGCCTAAAAGCCGGAGGAACTATCTCGAAAGACAGGAAAGGCTTTATGGAGCATTTCAGAAACTGGATATTGACTGAGATAAAAAGAGGGGCTACAAATTTGTTTCAGGATACGAATGATGCTTTGCTGAAATCTTCCGAATGCAACAAGACATATCACAAATTCCTGTCGTATATCAAGAAACAAGCACCGTATTGTTTTTCCAATATGCGATTGCCTACGGAAGAAGAGTTTTTGCTTTTACGAGACAAATATGGGAACGATATGTTTAAAAACGCATTATGCACAATTGAAGGCAGAGTAGACATCCGTTCCAAATGGGATGTTTTGTATAACGCTGTTTTAAAACAATTTGAGTTTATGAAAGATGAAAAATGAAATAATACCGAGTGGAATGCGTATATTACCAAGAGATGAAGAATGTGAGAAACGTGTTCTTGGGACCATTCTAAGCGAGAGAGATACCATTTACGAAGTGAGGGATATCCTTACTGAAAATTGTTTCTATAACGATTTTCACAAACAGATATACAGGACTGTATTGGAGATAACAGATTCCGGAGGAAGGGCCGATGCTGTCAGTGTGAAATCAAAACTGGAGTTCTCCTATCCGGACTTTAGTTTATATGAGCTGGTAAAGATTTCAGGAATGTACACATTCGATCTGTATCAATACGCGTGCAGACTTCATGATCTGATGATACGAAGACGTTTTTTTGATATTGGGAGTTATCTTGACAGTAACGCTTTTAATGAGAAGGAAGATATTGCCGATGTCGTGCAAAAAGTGTCAGACCAGCTTGCTAATCTGTTCTCATCCAATTGTAATTCTATCAGCACAGTCAAGGAAAGCATAGAATCCGTGTATGAAACGATAAACCGCAACATGTCGGAAAAAACAGAATTGACAGGTACACCGACCGGATTTGACAAGATAGACGGGAAAACAGGCGGGCTTCAAAAATCAGACCTGATAATAATTGCGGGTGAAACAAGCCAAGGAAAAACTAGCCTTGCTGTAAGCATGATGAAAAACGCTGCAATAGCAGGTGCTAAGATAGCCATGTATTCAATGGAGATGAAGAAGGAACAGATTACGTCTAGAATCATTTCAATGATAAGTGGTATTCCTTCAAACGTTATACTTTACTCACCGCTTTCCGGTATGCAGTTGGAAAATGTAGACCGAGCTGTGGATACTGTATCAAAAATGCAAATCTATTTCGATGACAGGAGCACGTCCAATATCGACACGATAATATCCTCAATCCGTCAAATGAAATTAAAAAATGGGATAGACGGGGCTGTGGTTGATTATTTACAGATTTTGAATGTTAACATGAAGGGAAGCAACAAAGAACAGCAGATGGGAGAGGTTGCAAGAAGGCTGAAGAATCTGGCAAAGGATTTGGATATATGGATTATTGCATTGTCACAGATGAATAGGGATAATCTTAACCCTGTACCTACATTGGCAAGGTTAAGGGATAGTGGACAGATAGCGGAAGCAGCAGATATAGTCATGCTGATTTATCGCCCCGAGGTAAAAGGGAAACGTTATCCTGATGAGTTTTCAGACGTGGACACAAAAGGAACTGCCATGATTGATATAGCTAAAGGCAGGAATATAGGGCTATTGAAGTTTATCTGTGGTTTCAATGCCGCATCTACTCACTTTTACGACTTGAACATTATTCCCATATCAAGTAATAGCACTGAAGAGGATAACAATCCATTTTAAATATGGCAAAGAAAGTCAAATCGGAAATTGTATATGTCAAATGCCGGAACTGCAAGAATGCTTCGGACTTCGGGGACAATTCTGCGTATTGCAGGGCCAAAGGGCATAGAGTGTGCGCCTGTGACAGATACGGGCAAATTTGTAACAGTTTTCAAAAGAAAGAATCATAACGAAAAAAGGAGAAATTTATGAATACCGAGATGCGGACTATATCTCGGTGTTTTACCAGAATTTAAACAGTAATTTAAACAGATTAGTAATGAATAAAACTCAAAAGGAATTGTTAGCAAGGCTTATGACTGTTACAAATAGTCTTGGAGGTACGCTTGACGGAACTGCAACTTGTGAGCAAAAGTATATTGATAGACAACGTGCTCACATGCTCTCATACAAGGTCATATATGGTTTATTTGGCGATAATCCTAATAATCCCTATCGTGAAGATGATATAAATAATGCCTATAAAGCTATTGAGGAAATGGAGAAACTGGAACAAAAGGTATATCCTGACCGGAGTGGCTTTTTGAAGGATGAAGAAAAACAATAACCCTCAAATCTGATTAGTAATGAACATCGGATTAATCGACGTTGACGGTCATAACTTCCCAAATTTCGCTCTTATGCGTGCGTCTGCATATCACAAGGCAATAGGCGATCAGGTGGAATGGGCTACCCCTTTTAATCAATATGACAAAGTAATGGCGAGTAAGGTGTTTACTTTCACTCCTGATTTCAACTATCTAACGTTGCAGGCTGATATTATAGAGAAAGGCGGTACAGGCTATAACATTGCAAGCAGACTTCCCGAAGTGATAGAAAACAGTCGGTTAATGGATTATTCCATTTATCCACAATATCCTTTTTCTATTCAGTTCTTTTCAAGAGGTTGTATCCGAAAATGTCCGTTTTGTCTGGTTCGTGAGAAAGAGGGATACATTCAGACCGTGGAACCGGTGGAACTGAACCCAAAAGGAAAATGGATTGAGGTGTTAGACAACAACTTTTTTGCTAATCCTGAATGGAAATATGCTGTGGATTATCTATTGAAGGCTAAACAGCCTATAAAGTTACACGGTGTAGATGTCAGAATCATGAATGAGGAACAGGCATATTATTTGAATAAGCTGAAAATGAAACAGAATATCCATATTGCTTGGGATTTGCCTCAAATAGATTTGACTGATCGACTAAAAGAGATGGTCAAATACGTGAAGCCTTATAAAATCACCTGTTATGTTTTGGTCGGTTTTAATTCTACCATCGAGCAGGATTTATTTCGGCTTAATACATTAAAGAGTTTAGGTATTACTCCATTCGTCCAGCCCTATAGAGACTTTGAGAACAAAAGAAAGCCTACGCAATATGAGTTAGATCTTGCCAGATGGGCGAATAAAATGTGGCTGTTTAAGTCATTCGATTTTGCAGACTTCTCACCACGCAAGGGATTTAGATGTGATTATTATTTAAACAATTAACGTAAAAAAGAACAAGATTGAACAATTATGAGACAGGAAAGAAAAATAGGAGAAGTATTTGAATGTGATGGGACCAAAATTATCGTGAAAAAAGATAGCGATATTATATGCGGATGTGATAAATGCTTCTTTAATTGTAAACCAGAATGCAATGATCATTATTGCATTTGTAATGTGAGACAAGATAACCAAGATGTACACTTTGAAAAGTTCGAGGATTAATAATGGCAGTAAAATTTAGACACAAGGAAACGGGATTGTTCTTTTGCAGGGCAAAGGGATTATCCCCTTCAAGAAGAGATTATGACAAACTTGGAGAAGAAGGTATTTTTAGGAAAAGGCATTTGTCTAAGCGAGGAAGAATCTATGAAACCGCAACTGAAAATCAGAAACGGGATTGGATTGGTAAGGAACATGCAGATGAATTTGAAATAGTACAAGTATGAAGTGTGAAACAATACAATTATCCCCTGGTTTTGTAGCTGCCTATAAGAAACTATTGACCAACCCAAAGAAGAATGGATTTGATTTTCGTCCGATAACCGAATGTTTCAGAGAAATCGAAACGGTAACTCCAAAGCATGAATTATTTAATGTGTACATTGAATATCTGCAAAAACCATTACCCAAAGTAATATTTTACATTATCATGGATGAACTTTATGGTAACTTGACAGGACGGGCTATGGATGCGGAAGGTAAATCGGGGTATTTAGGGTACAAACTTGAATTTATAAAAAGTAAAAAATGAGTAAATCAGAAGAATATATTGAAATCAAGAGTTTTGTGGTAGTCAATCCCAACTTCCCGGTTATCACAAAAGAAAGTGCTCTTAAAGCCGTTGCAATGGCAGAGGAAGAAATGAAACGGAAAGCCATCGAAGTTCTTTCCTCTGTTTTGGATAACTGGGTACATGGCGGTGATGCTGATTGCATCATTGCGGAGTTTGAAGAAAAATTAAACAATAAATAGTATGATATTAAAAGATATAGTAAGCCTATTGGCTAACCGGATAAACCAACCTCGTGTAATAGGGGGTTATTTACGAAAAGTGTATACAAAAGGTTATGAGGCTGGAACCAAGCAATCCCCTTGGATAAGCGTAAAGGAACGGTTGCCGGAACCAAACAAGCTTGTCCTTTGCAGAATGGTATCAAATGGAGCGATTGTTAGTGGCTATATCGTTGTTTCATCCGGGAGATCGCCATACGTTGCGACAGACGGAGGATTTGAATTTGAGGATTGGAACGACTACGAGTGTGACATGTGGATGCCTATCCCCTCTTTCGATGAGATACTCGAAGCCAACAAGGATGTACTTGAACGAATTAAAGAGAAAGGAGATTGAATTATGTTTAGGACAAAAAAAGATGAAAAATTAAGATTGGACTTAGTGAAACAAGCTGGGTTCACATTAGACGAAGTACCATTGGTTTATGCTTTCATAAAGGGGGCTGATGAAGCACTGTCGGAGTTGCAAGAATTCCGACAGTGGAAAATGTACAAAGAAAAGCAAAAGGTTGGATACAATCTTTAGGCTTTCTCTACAAGCAATGAGATAACAAATACTGGATAAGGCTGTCCGTCTTTTCCGATTTGATGGTTGAATGTAGTAGAAACAATCTGTTTCACAGTCCACCCATTTTCGTTTAATTGCTTGGTTACATCATCTAAATTCATTCCATAGGAATCAATGACGTTGAAACGTCGAGAGAAAGTTAGAACTCTTTGTTGCATAATCATAAATGTTTAAAATTAGACAAAAACAAAAGTAGAAATTAAAAGGGGTATATCCAATATTCATAATGATTAAGTTTAAAATTAGACACTTTACTTCTTCTCATAGGATATACCCCTTGTTTAAATTTGATTAGTTATGGAAGTAAATAACGGAATAATAATAGATGGGGTGCTGCATGAACCATCAGAAGGATTTTGTGATGAATGTTCCCTATTTTGGGAATGTTCCAATCTTTTAGATGATAACTATTGTGCCTTCCTAGATTTGGAAATAGGTCAGTGTTTTGTCAATCGTGGCAAAGTAACAGAGATTAAAACTGAGGAGGAAAAGAAATGAAACAGGTATTATCAATCGAACAGATGAAGCATTTGAAGAATCTTGGGCTGGATACAAGCGATGGAAGCATGTGTTTTGAGTGGAATGAATCAGATTCAGACAACATGGTTGTAACCTCTCCGGATGCCGATACGAATTACGACTATTATTGTAAAACTTACACTTTGCAGGACATTCTCGATAAGCTGCCTTGCTTCATCGTAAATCAAGTGCTGACCATCCAAAAACTTGCAGATAGCTATACATGCTTGTATATAGAACCTTATACTAGGTCTATGATAAATATTACAGAAAGTAAAGAGCCTATTGATGCAGCCTACGATATGCTGTGTTGGTATATTGAAACCCCATATATTAAAAAGGAAAAATAATTATGATTACAATAGCATGGTATAATGTAGTGGCAATTATAGTTTTAATACTTTGGTTGTTTTGGGCATCTAATGGTAAGGAAGATGCTTTTGGTTTTGGTGCTGTTATCAAACTTGTAGCAGGTATTATTTTTATATTATTTTGGGGTGGAATGTTTTGGTGGTAATATAAATAAATGGAACAATGAAAGCAAGAATAAAAAGAAAAATACAAAAACGACCATTTTTATATAATGTAGGACAAGTATTTAAGGCTTGTGATTGGCTTACTAGTATTCAGCGTGGAAATATAGTTTGGCATCGGTATCATTCATTCGGTACTATTACTAAGCGTTATGTTAAAATAAATGATTAAACAATGAAAGCAAGAGTAAAATCAACAGGAGTTTTGGTAGATGTAACTCCTCAATTAAACATCAACTCTCAACATAGCAAAGATTATTTATATGTATGTGATAACATGGTTTTCAAGGAATTCGAACTTGATTTTTCAGCTATCGACTGGGAACAGCGTAGATACGAATTGGCGAAAGCTGCCATGCAAGGGATTTTAAGTGATAAAACAATAGTTGGTTACGCTAGTTCGGAAGCAGATTACAAGAATGGAGAGAAACGTACAATACCTAAAAGCATCGCCCGGTTTGCAATTGCTTGTGCTGATGCTTTAATTAATGAACTAAAAGGAGAATAAAATTATGACCGAAGAACTTGTAACATTAGGAACAGCGAAGCTGCTGAAAGATAAAGGCTTCAATGAGTATTGCAAAGATATTATTAATCATAAGGGTATAATGATGGAAACCATATTTAGAACTAGTAAGGATTTACCTAAATTATTTTATTCTTGTCCTACTCAATCCATCGCCCAAAAGTGGTTACGTGAAACCCAAAACATTCATATATGTGTATATAACTGTGCTTGTGGCTATGGATACGAAATATCTAAAGCTGACAATGGAACTCATATAGCCAGCTCTGTTTATGAAGGACCTAATGATGGTGGTAAATGGGATGTCTACGAAGACGCACTGGAAGCCGGATTACAGGAAGCATTAAAACTTATATGATTATGGGAATAGCAGAATTAATATTTAAATTCATCCTTGCCTCATTAAATGTTTATTTACTTTAATTTTGGTAAGCAAGTGGCATATACGCATGGAGAATAAGCTGGATGAGATAGAAAGATATGTCCGTCATGTGTCAGACCGTAACGATATTGTTTACATTAACCAACTCTCGGAACTACAAAGACTGTTGATAAGGGAGGAACGATATGAGGAAGCTGACAAGATTGGAAAAATAATTAAGGATGAAGAAATTAAATTAGGACTAAGGGAATGAAGAATATTAACTTGAACGAACTACGCGACCGTGCTTATAAGACCGCTTGCGAGCACGGTTTCCATGATAAGGAGCTGAGTAATGAACATCTTCTTTGTCTTGTCATTTCCGAGCTTATGGAAGCTGTGGAAGCGGACCGAAAAGGTAGATTAGGAAAGAAATGCAAATCGCGTTTTGAAATGGAATACAATCGTTATCCTGCATTAGTGGAAGAAGAAAAGCGATTTAAGTGCTCCTTTGAAAAGAATGTAAAAGATTCACTTCCTGATGAATTGAGTGATGCGGTTATCCGCTTGCTTGACCTTGCAGGACTTCGTAATTTCAACCTCAATAGATTTTCGCCTGTTGACGTGGTTTCAAGGGAGAAAACTTTCACGGAAAATATATATGCTATCGTAAAAGAAATAATAGACCGTAAATATTCATTGGAAGAACAAGTTAATTATGTGATTACACAAGTGTTCGCTTTGGCTGATATTCTTGGCGTAGATTTACTCTGGCACATCAATCAGAAGATGAGATACAATGAACTAAGACCTATGTTGAACGGAAAAAGATATTGATTATGAAACGTGAAATAAAATTCAGAGGGAAAGAATTTGAAACAGGACAGTGGATAGAAGGATCTTTGACAACATATCCAAGATACTACCCAACTATTACACTCGTTGAAAATGCTGAACTTATTCCAAAAAAGAGAACTTGTGTAGTTCTTCCTGAAACAGTCTGTCAGTTCAGCGAAATAACCGATAAGAACGGTAATAGCATCTTCGAACATGATCTAATACTGATTCATGAAAGCGAAAGTTCCTACCAATTTACAGTTGAAGTACTATTTCATAAAGGAATGTTCTGCTACAAGAACAAGGCATGTGGTTTTACCCCATTGTGGTATGTCAGCGATAGATGCGAAGTGATTGGTAATGTGTTTGATAACCTGGAATTATTGAAAGGAGATAAGTAATGAAGAATAAAATAATATCCGGTGTTATAGCTGCACTGTCTTTACCCGTATATTTTTCTCTACTTTGGGCTATTGATCAGTTCTTGTTAGTTAGAATTGTCTTAGTATTTGTAATGATAGCATGTATGATTGTATTGGTGTACAAGCTATCCAAACTTATTCTTGACGAATATTTTAAAAAGCATAATAAGCGATGAAAACAATTTTATTTATATCTATATGTATTATCGCCCTATTATGGGTTGGCGATCTCACAATTACATTTAAGCCGTTTTCCATCTCGTTGCCCGGTTGGTATAAGCCTATAGGTATCATTCTGTTTTGTCTGTCAGTGGCGGTATATAATGTAGGAGAATATACTAAAGGGTATAAGCATGGTTTCGATGATGGAGTAAAGAAATGTGTTGAAATACTTAAAAAGAAATGAATTGTAAACGTTAACTACTTTTAAACTAAGTATTTATGGGTTCAAATGCGAACCATTATAACTACTGGAAAAGCCACAATATTTTGATCCTTGTAACCCAATCTTATGGCTTTTCCAGCGCTCTTTAACTTGTTTTAAATTACAGTTTGTGGATAATTGACAATCAATCTTCTGTTTTCAGAAAAACATTCTTTAACTCATCTTTCCTTAAAGAGCCGTATTTTATAGCACGGTCAATACGTTTTCGAGCATTTCCGTCTTTAGCCTTTATAGTATTCTTAGAATTATCCTTAGATATAATTAGTTTGACCAGCTCATTCAGAGGAATAGGGGATGTCGTATCTCTATCCCAAATAGAAGTGAAAAAATCTTTTGCAGGTTTCCCCATAAGTAATTTCTTTTCCGTTTCATCACCAACTTTTTCAAAATGAAGGTAAGGCTCCGAAATAATATTGAAGTAGGGCAGGAGCGACTTCTCATCCGGTTCACTCACCATGCGAGTTTTTAGTAGTTTTAGATAACGTCCACCATTCCTTGTACGTCCTATGGCAAATACTCCGTCTGCAAAGTTAGACAATATCTTACTTCCTGCCATATTGGTTTTAGACAAGGGCTTCCATTCCTCAATCTTAGGCGTATGCGCTATTACCATGATACTGATTTTTAGCTCACGCTTCAATCTAGTGAGACCGTCCATAATAACTCCGGCATATTCTGCTTCCGCTGTCTGGGTGGATAGATATGAAAGATTGTCTAGTATCATAATCTTTGCTTTCGTGTCAAGCAATTTATCCTTTATCCCTTCAATTACGTTCATGTTAAAATCTTCGCTGTCCACTTCTTCCGATATGGTGCATCGGATGAGCGACTTCGGGAAATCAGCGTTCTTATAACGTCTTGCAAGTTGTCTGTCAGAAAGTTCAAAATCAAAGTACAATACTTTTTGAGGACTTATCTCAACATCCGCACATTCGCTTTCCCCTTTGGCTATCTCGTAGGCTATCTGTGTGGCAAGAATAGACTTACCAGTACCATTGTCAGCGAACAAGAAAACAAGCTCGTTCTCCCACCAAAAATCACCCCACAACCTATGGATAGGCGGTTTTTTCTTCCCATCCTCAATGACTGACTGCATATCGGACGAACTGAACAATGGTATTTGTTCAACCATATCGCCATCATCAGGAATTGGCAAAGCATTTTGTTCAAGTAGTTCTATACTATCTTGTATTTGTTTTTCTTCGGTCATAAAATATTAATTTTCAATTCTATCAGGTGCCGGCATTTCTAGCAGCCTGATAGCCTTAATCGTTTTTCTACCTTCTAAGATAGCTTTGCATAATCTATGGTATCCGTCTGCTATTTGTCCTACTTCATCCAATATAATAGGGTAGTCTAAAGAACAATCAAGAACACGTTTGCATTGAAAGATGAAATTATGAAGCTGGCTGCACTCAAACGGTTCAACAGTCAGGTCTATATTCCACAATGGCATATCACGTACAGGGTATTCCTTTGCTTTCGCGAAATTATAAAGTGTCTGGGCTTTCCATACTTTATTTCCTCTAAGGTATTCGCTTTCGGCAAAGGTCATATTATCTATTGGTACTTTCATACTATTTACTTATTTAGCCCATTCGGACTTAGGTATACAATTCATTAACTTAAACCTGCCGGTCACTTCATTGTGACCGTATGAGTACACATAGCAGATACCTTCTCCGGTAATGTTAACAGTAGATTCTGCACCCACATACAGCTTGCAAACGCTTCCTTTCGGAACATGGAACTCAACCTTTGAAGCAAGCACCGTAGTAAGCGTGGAATCCTGCTCTATTTGCCCATTAAAGTCCACGTACAGGCACGAAGTATATCCGTCCTTGTTCCGCTTCCATTTACCATTAATATAGTCAGAAAACGTCCGTTTCATATACTGAATATCCATACCGAATCCAAAGCTGTGAGCATCTGCTAACAGTTCCACACCGTTTGAATCTAACGCCATATCCATTAACGCTTCCTTACTTGTCGCTGCGTCCCATTTATTTTTATACCCAGTGCAAAGACCGAGCATGATGGCATTACGTTTAAAAGCAAGCAAATCATTCATACAATAGGAAATTTTTTTAGTTCAATTTCTATAAGCTCTTTTATCATCATTACGGCATTGTCTGAATCAGGAATGCTTTTATAAGTCTTTACAGACCGTATAATGTTCCTGCTGCTAATTTTTGAGTGTTTGGCAATATTACCATATGAGATTCCGAACCTGTTATGCAATACGGCAAAAACTGCACCCCTCGCAATTCTTCCTGTAAGAATAATGTTTGTCCTTCCTTCATAGATAGTTGAAGGATATACAGGGCTCTGGTTGCAGAATACTTTATTTACGCAATCGCACACGATACGCTCAATCTTTCTTATAACGTCCGATTTTAAGCAATCTTTTTCTTCTGACATACTTCTCTATGATTTTCTTTTGGTCTTCATTAAGTATTTCTCCGCATACATACATATTCCCTATAACGCTCTTGCTAAAATATGTCTGCTTACTGCTTTTCTTTATTCCAAGACCGCAATCAACTCCTTTATTAACAGCAGGAATAAGTATATGGGTATTCATACATCCCTTTATCGGAATCGCATGAATTTCAAATCTAAGATGTCCTTTTCTTATCCGTATCCCACCAGTTTCCCAATCCGGCAAGAATACCCCCTTAGTGACCTCTCCGGTTTCTTTGTCCTTGAAAGAAACCCATTTTGCACCGGGATGGTTCCCAATATTGATATAGATACGGTAGATATTATCGGGGCTATACCTGTCCTTTCTCGGTTTCAGTTCCATTGTCAAATATCTCCTTCGTTTCTTCTGCCATGATAGCCTTCTGTTCAAATTCCGCATTAGTTTTCAAATCTTCTTCAGGCGGCGTAGTGTTCATAGCTTTATTTAAATCTTTCATCTGACCTTCCATCCACTTCATGTAGTTTTCAGCCTCTTTCTGCGCTTCATTTATGTCAGTAAACACGGTCATAGGCTTCACAAGGTTGGTTTCTGTAAGCACTTTCATACCGTCCAAGAACTCCTTGTTGGTGGAAGTAGTTTCCCCGAACATTTCATTCTCCTTGCCTTTGATGGATTTCTTGAAGTCCACCATATACTTCAACCATGCATAGAGGGATGTTTCATGCGCCACACCGTCCAATCCTACTGCGTATGGAGTAGTGAACACCCGGAATCCTGTGTAGTTCTTAAAACAGGCATATCCTTTCGTGATTACAATCTCAAACGAGCCGAAGTTTTCTCTCTCCAACACATCACTTTTTTTGATGATGAACTCAAATCCTTGTTGTTTCTTGTTCTTTTCCATAATTACAATATTTCTTCGTTTACAACTTCCGTAATCACCGTTTCCCTCAACTCCTTAATGATTATCGGTGCGTTTGGCTTATCCGAATGTCTCATAGTAGAGCTGACAGCCTTCAAACATTCCTCTTTTGTGCTGAACTTCGTATGAGTATCATACCACATATACGATGTAAATTGAGGTTCAGACCATTCATACAGGTATTTATTACCGCATTTGGCGATAAAATAGGTTCTTGTTGTATTTTTCATGTTTATTCCTCCACCCTTTCACTCATTTCCTTGACATACTTATCAAACTCGGCTTTCAGACGATTCATTTCATTTTTAGCTTTAACGACTTCCTCTTTGGTGTAATCTTGCTGATTTTCAATTACTACAATACATTGAAGCACCAAGTCTCCATCTCGTTTTTCAAGAATCTCAGAGAACGGTCTGACAAAACAAGAGTTTCTCAATTCTAACCTTGCTTCCTTTCTCGCACACTCGGCACAATATTCGATATAATCTTCATCGCTCATATTGTAATGAGTGATATTATCAACCACACTACTCCAACGGCAAAGTAACCCGTTAGGTTGTCTTGCTATAAATGCGCCCATACCTATTCCTCCGTCTTAGCATTTCTACCTCTCTTCGGTCTGAAAGCCGTCTTGGCATCCTCAACCTCGATAATACACTCTCCCTCATCTTGAATGGTAGCAATGGTTTCGTTCTCTTTTAATTTTTCCTCAATCACAGGATTAACCGTTTCCTCCGCTTCCTCCACAACAGACTTCCCGAATCTAGGTTTCTCTTGGTTCATGTTCAGCTTCTGCATATCCATAGCGTACTGCAACTGGTACGCCTTGAACTTTTCATCGTCCGAGTCAATGATTTCATCCGCATAGCCAGCATAGTGCATGGCGATAGTTCGTCTGTTTGCTTTCATAGCCATTCCCAACGCTTCTTCATCTACGTACATATACGGATGGATGGAAATAAGCCCATCAATAGGAGAAAGCCGTCCGAATGTCTTCTTGTACTGGATAAGTCCGTCTGCCCTCTGCTCCACAATGGCGTAGGCATTCATGAGGTTCTTCTTTTTGATAAGAGCGATAGCCAATATCCAAGTAAGCCCCAGTTCGGGATTGAACTTCTTTGGCAAGTCTTTCAGCTTGGCGAAAGACAATGCTTCTGATAAGGTCTCTGTTTCTAAAAACATAGCAATATAGAATTTAATTTTATTCGTTAGGAAAAGTTTCGTCATATCCGAAGGAATGTCCGTAAACGTTCTTGAACGTAAACGTCACTTCCTTGTATTTCTGCCCGTAAAGGGTGTCGCTTTTAGGCTCTGTGGCTCCTGAAAGGTACATCAGAACCTTTCTCTTCCTCGCTGTATCACGGTAGGCAATCTTGGAGCCAGTAATGAAAGCCATAAAGTCACGGTAAGACTTATCATCCTTGGTATCATCCTCCAAGAATATCAATGTCAGTTTTATAGTTGTCTGCTTGTATGCCGGTGTGCTGGAAACATACACCTCCGCCTTACTTGTTTCGGCAAAATCCTCTGCATACATATTTGTAGGCTCTCCATACGAATTAAGGCCTGTACATTCTTTATACCGCAATCCGGGGAAACCCGTTTCCAAGTCTTTCCAAACGGCACCAAGCTCACCGTAACGCATCATATAAAACTTATAGTCACTCATATTATAATATAATAATACACGCAAATATAATTAATTAAATTCATATATTAAAGCTTTACTTTAATATTTGTCACTATGATATATTTAAATCCGTTTCAATATTAAGTTTTTAATCTTAAAAGTAAAAGCATATTTGAAATATTGATATCTGTACTTTGTATTGCATAGTACTACATCATTGCATATTAGACATACCCTATATAAATAAAGGAAAAATGTCTAATCCAAAATACATAGAAAGAAAGTAACATAAAGAAAGAGTGAGCACAGCGAACACCTCACTCCCTTTGATTATTTAAATAAACAAAGGGGAATAAAAGCAATCTGCATAGGAAAGCATCAACGCAAAACATGAATATTGATATAATGACGAATAATATTATTTTACATAATAAATTATGTTGTAGATACGAAATATTGCAACACTGCAAGACGCGAAAATTCAGAAAAAAAATTTAAAAAAAAATCGGGAGAGGGCGGATGTTTACGGCTGCATTGGCATAGAGGGGGCGGGGTATACTTGCAACACATTGCAGCGCTCGTTTGATTCGTTGTATACGGCTTTAATAAGGGCGATATAAGGCAAAGAGTGGTAATACGGCACATTGTGAGAATCAAAACAAAACGTTTCTATATCGCATAATATCAAGTGATAAGCGTATGCTATAAAGTTTATTTATTTGTGAAAATTCAACACAAAAAAAGTGCAATTTTCTTTGTTTATATGATAATAATTTTGTAATTTTACAGTGTTGAAAGATGAGAGATACAACACTACAATATAGGTAGTAGATCCATTGATTAGGCAAGCGTGATACATGATATATTGACAGATGGAATAAAAAGAGAGCCTTAATACTGGAATATTAAGACTCTCAAAGGATCAAAATACTAAAGTACTTTTATTCCTATCACACGGAGCAAAGGTACTTCTCTGTTTTGATTCTTGCAAATATTCTTCCATTAATCACGCTGTAAGTTTGAATTATTAACAATTAAACATTATAGCATTATGAAAACATTTTTAACGGTATTGTTATTTATTGCAAGTTGGTTAATTCCTACTTTTCTGCTTCCTTCTTTCTATTCTTTGGCTTATGGGTTATTATACGGTGTTTCCTGGATCGTGTTTGTTATTGTGATGGCAGCAAGAGATCGTGAAAGAGAGGAACGTAGATTTAAAGAAGAATGCAGGAGGGGACGAATAGCGTACGAACGCGAACGTAGACGTAGGCAAGCCTATAATAGGAATAATATCGTACGCGTAAGAATAATGTAAGAATAATATAAGGAGAAAAAGATATGAAAGCAATGAATTTCTACACCGCAAACGGTTGGGCTGGTTCAAACTACGACAGCAAGTTATCAACTAAAGAAATAGCCGCAAATGTTCGGGCTTATGCTAAGAAGAATTTCCCGGAGTTTAAATTTTCGGTTCGTTCTGAATGGAGCATGTACGCTGATTCAATGTATATCGAATTAAAAACCGGTCCTTGTGTTCCTTTCGTTGAAGGTTCAAGAAGCGCGGAACGTGGTTATATGTCCACAATGTCCAGCGTGAAGGCATGGGAAGACGAGTTAACGCCGGAAATGTTCAAAGTGCTAGACGCTGTTACGACTTATGCAAGTTCTTTCCGTTATGATGATTCGGACGGTATGCAGGACTATTTCGATACTAATTTCTATATCCATATAGAAGTCAGCGATGAATATAAGGTTATAGAACCGAAAGCAAAGAAAAGCGGCGTTAAGCCTGAAAAGGTTGAGGAAGCCAAAGAAGTGGAAGCCGTGACGGTTGAAGGCCTGGAAATCGTGGACTACTCCGAAAAGGCTATAGCGGTATTCGGTGATACGAAGGCTATCAAAGAGCAGTTAAAGGAACTGGGGGGACGCTTTAACCCGGCTTTAAATTATAACGGTGAAAAGCGTGCCGGGTGGATATTCAGCAAAAAGCAGGCGGACAAGGTGCGGGAATTGCTCGCACCTGCAAAGAGCGAAAAAGAAGCGGACGAAAACACTGACGAAGCGTTACCGCTTGAAAATATCCATTTAACCGAAACGGGCAACTTTAACGGCGTGCGCTATTACGACATTGAAGGTGCGGGAATCATAACCAGCGCGAAAGTACGTGCAGACATACAACCGGGCGATGTTTTTAACGTGTACACAGATAAGGAACGCAAGTACGGCGTAACTTATGACGGTGTAAGCCTGGAAAGCAGTTTAAAAAACGATCTGCCCGGTATAATTGAGTTTAATTGCAAAATAGAATCGGGCACGCTTAGCGCTTCATCACATTATACCCCGCTTACTGAGGGAGTGGAATTTTATGAGAAGAAAGTAAAAGGAAAGCGTTACACCGTCAAGGATAAGCCGTTAACACTTGGATATTACGGCATATTAGATAATTTGGACAACTGTATAATAGAATGCTATCCGACTAAGGAAGAAGCCGAAAAAGAGGCGGAAATACTTAACGGGTTTACGGATGGTAACGGACGATTAAAGACGGTCATTTAATTAGCTGAATATGGTTTTGTTGGTTTTGTTATTCGGTGCTGTGATATTCATTTCCGGCACCGACAGGGATAAGTTACGCGAATTTTTAAACAAAAATGATGAATCAGATAAGTTTTAAGGATATGACATCAAAAGAAGCATTAAAGCAATTGCAAGTATATTGTGCGGCAAATGGTTTCGCCCTCTATCCATCAAGTTTGCCGAAACAAACATACTCTATAATATTGGCGGATGGTGACAACGGCGAAATAACAACACGTTACCCGAATAAGCGTATAAGCGGGTATTTCACCCCGAAAGAGTTATTAATATGGATCGGAGGATACTACGCAGCATTGCAAATAAAATAAAGTGATTATGAGAGTTTATTTTGCAGAAGTAAAAACAAGATATCAAGCGATTAAAGAATGTCCGTTTACGCCTTCAAATGTCGCCAAAGTGTGTGGAGGCTTCATGTGTTTTGAGTCTACGAATGACTACAATACATGGAAAAACCAAAAGTAACCAATTATCCCGTATCGGCTTAACCGTGGTCTTTGATGAATATACGGGAACTAGTTTTATGAACTTAAAAACATTAAATCATGAATATATACGAATTTATACACAAGAATGGATATAAAGCCTTGCAAGGCAAACAAATTGATGTATGCGGTGAAAAATGCTTCATCCATGAACGATTTTTCACACCTGAACAAATTCTTGAGCATACAGATATAGAATACCGAATAAAGCAGGGGAGAGAACCATATTTCAGGCTTTATGGCGGTGAAACGCAAAATGCTGATTTAGTGAGATGGATATATCCAACATACGAAGTAATAAATGAATAAATATAAAATATATTGCCACATGTTAGCATAGACGTACGTTGGGGCTTTTTGCCAACATATCATCTTATGACACCCCGGCAGTAATACGGCTGCCGGGATTGCGGAAAAGGATTAAAAAACGAATTATTTACAATTAAATCAAAGCGAATATGAGAACGAAAACACCCGAACAATTAAATAAGCAATGGAAGCGAATAAGCAGCTATGTAAGGCAGCGCGGCAGATTTATGGAATACTTTCGCATATACGCACGTTATCGTAACCGCATGGCAAAGTATTTAGGCTCATCGCCTTATTGGCCAATAAATACAGGCTACCAATACACGGAAGGAAACAACGCGCCTACACCGCGCAAGGTGTAGGCAGGATATTAATAACGAATTATTAACCGCAAGCAATTGCACAAAACGGAAAGTATGAATATTATTACAGATAGAACAAAAGCCCCTGCAAAGCTGCACTATAGGGTAAGCAATAACAGCGGATCAATAAATAAAGAGTTTGGCAAGAACCAGCAAGCAGCCTATGACTTTGCAAACGGAATGAAAGAAACGGCAACTATACGCGGGTATTTCGTTTTCAAAAAGCGCGGAGAATGGCAAACTAATACGGTATTTATAGACCATGTGTTTAAATAACCAACTATCCCGGCGTGGGGGACAACAAGCGGAGCGACACCGCCGCCGGGAACTGATAACAAACTAAAATTATAAAGATATGAACAGATTAAAAAACGCCATTGAGGCAGGAAAATTCGCATGGGAAAGGTATCTGAACGGTAAGACATGGAACGGCATAATGCTGCGTACACAACCATTGTTTTGCTGTTACGGGCAAATAGGTTATCAGGTGTTTGTGTACGACCGTGAACAATATGCAGCCACATTCACATACGATTGGGAGAAACAGCAAACCGAAATTTCTATTAACTAAAATAAGGAGGAACGAACTATGTTTTTTATACTGGTGGTAATTTGGATAGTGTGCGGAACATTGAAGGAAATGACGGGGCACAACGGTTTCTAAGAAGAATTAAACGAATTGTATTAACTTAAAAACGGATATTGAATTATGGGAAAGATATATGCCTATCACCGCTTCTCGACTGACGAGCAAGACGCACAAAGCCAGAGAAATATAATAGCAAAGTATGCCGAATCAAAAGGGCTGCAAATTGATGAGATTATTTCCGATGAAGGAATAAGCGGAAGCGTTTCGTACAAAAAAAGAAACCTATCCGAATTGTTATCAAAGACGAATAAAGGAGATACTATTATAGTGTCGGAAGTTTCACGCCTTACAAGAGGTGGCATTATAGAACTTAGTGATATGATAGCCGAATTTTTCGCCCCAAAGGGGTTGCGGTTAATCATCTCAAACGTGAATCTTGATATTGATTGCTCCGACATGAATCCACTTATAGAGCTGCAATTATCCATGATGGCAACTTTTGCTAAGATAGAACGGCTTAATATAAAGAACCGTACTAAAGCTGCATTGGAAGCAAGAAAGAAAAAGATAGAGCAAGAAGGCGGCTTTTACTCAAAATCGGGCAACTGGTGCACCTCTTTGGGTGGTACTACATCCGGACAGGCAAAAGGAGGTAAGGTGAACGGGGAAAAGAGAAGAAAAGAAGCGATGGACGACAAGCTAAACCGGACGATTGCCGTAATGCTGCAAGACTGCCAAACACCGCAGGATGTTGACAAAGTAGCGGACAAGCTAAATGCAATGGGATTAAGGACGGCTACCAATAAAGAGTTTACACGGAATCGCCTTACCGCATTGCGCACTAAGATAAACAGACGTGCGGAATACGCTAAAAGTATGCTTTAAAACATACTTTATAAAACGAATTACTGATTTATAAATGATAATTTTGCAAACAATTAACGCTTAGCTATCGGCATGACGGGCAATTTATTATGAATCAAATTGAAGAATTTGTAAATGATGCGGAACAATTGATGGAAGCGATATTGAAAAACAATGTGAACGGTGAAGAAGTAGAAGTAACCGCCACAACCAATCACCCTGACAGTAGCTACGGACAGGCTGTTTGGGTAGACGAAAAAGGAACGGCGTATTGCCAAGTAGGGATGGAAGCACCGTTTTACACAGTAATAAAAAAGTAAGGTTATGAAAACGAACGAATTTATACATAGAATAGAGAACGGAGAAGCAAAGGTTCTAACAGTTGAAGAAGCCAAGAAACTGAAAGGGAAGAAAATATATTGGTTCTATTTCGGATATTCAGGAAACGAAAACGAAGTGCAAGAAATGAAGGTCGGTGATATAGTATCAGAACTTGAATATTATTCAAGCCAACCTTGTGAAGGATATGAATCACGTGCTGACTATTGGAAGTCGTATATGTCAGAGAAACAACTTGAAACAGTAGACAAAACATTGATGCTGTTGGATTCTGACGGGAAGGACAAATTTATTAAAGCACATTTAAACATGAACTTCTTCGATGAGCCGACATTCACTTGTTCAGACGCTGATAGAGAGGTTTATTATTTGGTTATAGAGTGAATTACCGCTAAACTAAAGATTTAGGGGCTTTCAAATGCGAACTCTTATAAAACTAGGGGAAATATCCTTGGTCTTTCTTTAATCTTTTTGGGGGTAGAAAAAACGGGAATTACAGGCACAACGATATCACCCTTGCCAACACGACAAAGGGTATCAGTCTATAAATGAACCTCTCTATACGTTCCATCGCATCACAGCAAGTAAACGGCAGAAATACCAGTGAGGCACATCATCAGCCTGCTCAAGCAATATGTTCAACTTATCTTCTTCCATATTCTGTTAACATAAAAAAAGCGGTAAAACCGTTGGGAATTACCGCTTTGATTTATTTTGAATTAACAAGACTTTATCAATACTTGTCTTTAAGACATCTTTTTCATATTCATATACTTAGAAACATATTCCTCAATCAACTTTTTAGATAGCCTCTTGTTTACACTGGATAATTCATTGAGTTTTGAAGTCATCGTAATTGGGTCAACTATTCCATAATCAACAAGCATATCTGTAATGAATAAAATCCCGGAAACCATAACACCGTCATTAATGGCACTATATCTCAGTTTTCCGTCTCCAGTAAGTAGTCGGTAGTTGTTCTGTTTTGCATAGTACCATACCGAACAGTCTGTAACAGATACGTTATTGCTTCGTTTTCCGTACATATTTATGATTTCATATGATTCAATTTCATTAAACTCCTTTACTGTCAACAATCCCCTATCAACCAAGCTCATAATACATTCTTTCTGATAGCTATCAACAATCTCTGATACAACATAATCTACCGTATGAAAATCGATTGGCAGTTTGAATGCTTCTTCCAAGAGTTCTACTGATAACAAATCAATGAATATATTTGTGTCGTTTACTACTACATCCATTATATCAGATTTAATCTATTATGAACATCAGAAAGGTTAGTTTCCAACAATGAGGCACATTTTGACTCCGTAATAATTTCATTTGAAAGAAGTTTAAATACTAGACGTTCATATCTTTTGCAATACTCCTCATGAAAGACACTATCCTCAACTTCCTTTTTGAACTTCTTGGAGGAATTCTTGTGTTTGTAAAAACAGGTGTATCTATTCTCTGATATAATTCCCAACTGTCTTGCCTTTACCATCATAGCTTCTACCGATATACCATATTGACGTTGTAAATCTTTCAGTTCAACTAATGAAATATCTTTTCTTATCTTTCCTATCTTTTGAATAAAGATATCTGATGGCAAAAGCACTTCATTTGCAAATACGTTACATAACCGTTCCTCATTCATTCCATCAGGAATATTCATAACTTTATGCCCTGTTTCATGAAACAATGACATTCTTTTTCTTTCAGCTGTAAAATTCTTGTTTAGTACGATCACAAACACATCTCCACAAGTAAAACTATCGCCATCAAATTTTGGAGAAGCATCAACTTCTATAATTTTGACTCCAGCACTTTCAAGTATCTCTATTGGATTTGAAATGGGAGAATTGCCAAGATTAAAATCTTGTCTAAATCTTGATGCTATAGTCAGTACATCACTTTCACTTTTTATAGGTACATCAAAATAGTTTATTGAGAAAACAGAGGTCTCCCCACTCATTTTCTCCACTTCGAGATATTTCTCTAAACGAGCCGAAGCGTAACAATTTATCGACTCTATTTCTTTTTTACCTAAAGAAGCCCGTTTCCGATATTTTATGCTATCGACATCTATGCATACAGTAACAGGTCTGAAAAAATCATCAACAGAAACGTCTAGGACAGATGACAGCTTTATCATAACATTGCTGGAAGGGAATATTTCCCCTCTCTCATATTTAGCTAATGCATTAGCTGAAACTATGCCGTCCATAGCCTTACTTAGTTTCATTAAAGACATACCTTTTATCTTTCTGGCAATCTTTAATCGTCTTGAAAATATGTCTTTCATGTGCACATTTTGTTTTTTTTGAGTTTACAAAAGTAGAAAAATAATTTGATTTTATAAACTCAAACCAGATATTTAACACTTTTAATTCAGCGGTAATTCCAACAAGTCAAAGAACGCTTCTGTTCGATTATTATTTTTCCAGTCCCTTTCTGCAATGTTCACATAAGAACTTCTTGGCAACAGGGAACATCTTCTGCCCCACATATCCGCTAAGATACTGCGCTTCCTCACCATAGGGATCAATCCCGAAAGCCTTGGAGATATGCCGGCACAAATGACCTTTTTCGTGGTCCCACGAATTTTGAAACTCTTCGGGGGTAGAAGTCAAAGAGATCACCATTACCGTCTCTCTTCTCCTGTAGTCCGAATAGGTTAGACCGGTATTCATTCTGCCTTCGGTCAGATTGCGATACGCACGCTTGAGGGAATTCCCCCTGCATCCTATACGGTACAGGTCCATAATGATCCGATCCGCCCAATAGGTGTGTACCGCATAATACACTTTGACGTGCCAGTCCCCATATTTTGGTATGTAGAACTCCTGAACAATCATATCACATCCGACCAGATTACAGGAATCCCTTTACCTATACAGGTGGCAAAGAACTCGTCAAACGCCCTGCAAGGATCGCCATCAATATCATCAAGGTAGCATTTTATATGCTTGCACAAATGTGCCTCGTCAACCAATGATTTTTTATAGAAATCCGCTTTCAGCATGTTTGCGACATAAGCAACGTCATAACCCTTGTCGTGCTCGATGGTAATTCCGTTCGCTTTCAGCATATCGTCCACTTCGTCTTTGCTCCACGGCTCCAACTTTTTTTCTTTACCCGTGGTTTCGTCTTTCACTTTCATTTTTGAGACGGCCCATTCATAAAGTTTCTTGCTGAAATGAAAGCCGTATGCTTCCAGATATTCCCTCATGCCAGATGGGAATCTGCTGTATGTATCCAATCTCTGTTCCATAACCTTTGTTTAAAAAGAGGGGCATTCCACCCCTCCACCATTAATAAAACTCACCGTTGGCGCGTCTGCGTCTGCGTTCTCCCATGTCATCCATGCGGGGATATTCAGGGAAATAGCCGGGATATCTGCGTTCTCCCATACCTGATCCTGAATAATTTCTTCCGCCATCACGGAAGCCCATGTCTCCATGAATCTCTCTCATGGCCTTTTCGTAACCGTGGCGGCAGCCTTCCTTGTAGGCTTCTTCCACCTCGTCACCTCTCATTCCGAAGCCGCGTCCGTAATCGTCACGCCCTTCTTCTAATATTTCCCACATTCCCATAATCATTTCTTTGTTTTGGATGTTTCAACCACTCCGAGCTGTTCCATAAGCCGTTTGTTCAATTCCATAAGGTCAGACATGTTCTTGCTCATTTCCGACATTTGCCCTTTCAGAGAGGATATTTCCTGCTCCTGACGTTGTTTCTCGGCAAATTCAGGGTTCAAGAGCGTAAGCATCTTGTCACACCCTGCAATGACGGAATTGTGAAAATCCATGCTGTTGATGATGTCTATGCTTTTCTGTTTCATAGAAGCGACCTCGTTATTCATCGCATCACGTGAGCATGACACTACGATATTGCCGTTCTGTCCGAAGTCGGCTATATCCATGCCGGCAGGAAGATTTTGGAAAGTCGTGTTCTGCCCGTTGACACATACAACAACATCCACAACCATTTCCATTTGGGGCAACTGTCCCATAGGGGATGCCATAGGATATTTCGGCTTGGGAGCGGAAACGCTGACTACCGGGCCGTATTCGATAAACGGGTTAGCATCCTTATGAAGTATATATAACTGGTTATTGGTACGAAGTGATTGAAACATATTGGTTTAATTTTAAAGGAGTGTGGCTATTTCCATTTGGGAAACCACCACAAAACTCCATGTTAATTATTACTTGCTCCGTAAAGAAGCGGTCTCTGCTGTAGAAGCCGGAGCCGTTGTCGGTCTGTATCCTCCATTAACAAGATACAATTCATTGGTATACTTGTTGTAGTGAATCTCATAGATACCGGTTCCAGCCAAGTTTGCAACAGTCACAGGCTCATTGTTATAAGCCATTAACGGTCTTGTATCCCCGTTGGTCCCTATCAGTATCGGAAGGGTTGCAGTCGTACCGGCAGGGATCGCCTGACGAAGATTGACATAGAACCCTCCGACATAATCCCTGTTGCGGAACGCATGGTTAGGAAGCTCCAAAGTCACATTCTCAGTACCGACTGTTACAGCCACCGTAGGAAGAGTGTTGTAATTCACTCTGCCAAGGGAGGGAAACGGGAACGGAAATCCTGTAAAAAAGTTAGGCCACATATCTACCTCCTTTCTCACCGGATTAACCCCAGTAGTTATTGCAACCGCATCCGTAACCACCACGGCCATATACAGCATCACCTGCATAAGCACCGTATGCTGCGGCACGATATGTATCCACGTTCACACCTACAATATTAGGGTATTGTACCGGGACAGTGTTAGGTAATTTACATTTTATACCATCAACATCGCTCTGCAATGCCTGCAATCCGGCTGCTAAAGGAGCGATCTGTTGTCCTACCGCACTCAGGATAGTGGCGTTCTGGTTACGCTGAGAGATTTCGGCTGTCAAAGTAGCCTTTTCCGCAGTAAGAGATGCGATCTTGTCCTGCAATGCCTGATTCTGGATAGCGTCAAGTTTGGCAAGGATGGCATTCGTGTTGGCTGTCGCACCATCACGCAATGACAATGTGTTCTGGTTAGCAGTGTTGACTAATGTGTTAGTCTGGTTGCACATTGCAAGCTGGTTCTCGTATCCCTGTGTGGTTACAAGCTGTTTCATATCGCAGCAACAGCTACAGATCTGAGATGTCAGAGCGTTGTTACCTTGCATGATCGCAGTTAGGATACTGTTGGTGTTCTGGCCCATTTGGTTGCCGAGACCGCAGATAGCCTGTGATACAGAGTTAATACCGGCAAGGATTTGGTCTGATGATGTGTTCACAGCTTGTGCTAATGCTGCAATGTCGACACCGTTTCGGTTAAGTGTCTGCATGATCATTTCTCTTCCTTCGTTCGCTCCTTGGTTGTTGTTGCCACCAAATCCGAAGTTCCCGTTACCGAAGATGGCTGCAATCACAATCAATGCGATGATGTCCTGAAAACCGCCATTGTTTCCGAAGAAACCTCCGTTCCCGTTTCCTCCCATCAGCCCCATCAGATAGCCAGTGTCAATTCCACGGTTCTGCAAGGACGGAAGAATGGACGCAAGCAGGCCATTGTTTGCGCCGGTTCCACCGTCTTGGTTAAAAACATAAGTTCGTTCCATAAGTATTTGTATTTTGTATCCGGTCAAAATCGACCGTGCACAAAAGTATATAGATCATAACTCATGGAAAATCAGTTGTTTCCCAACAAATTCTTTATATCGTCCCAATATATTCTCATCATTTTCCCACTCTCCATCCTCTCATGGAAATTGGATATCATGTAGTTGACAGCACGTTTAGTCTTATGGATATGAGCGGCTATTTGTGAAGGGTACATACCGCTTTCGAAAAGAAAAAATACAAGAAGATACCGGGCATCCACAGTCTCCATATTCTTATCAGATGATAATATTTGGTCTACAGACACTTCTGTTTCTTTTGAAACAATATTAATTATTTTGGCAAAGATTTCTGACTTGCACATGTTTTTTCTAATTTTTTATTCTTATCTTTGCCATGCCACATAAAACAAGATATATCGATGAACAAAGCATAAGACATTTTGTTGAAGATATTTAGCCTCCAACGTGCAGTGTCTTATGCTTTTATCATGTTTTTATGTGGCAATATTAATATGAGCGTTGGGGGCTTTTTTTTGATTCTAAGCCCCTGAAAGAATTACTTTTGTTATGAGTTTTTCTATTATGTGCCACGCTTCTACCTGTGGCATTTTGGTTACTATTTCATCTTGCACCTCCCTTCTTCTTTATCAGCCAAATGACTACGATTAGTAATATTAATATAATACCTATTGAAAACTCTCCTAGTTCTAATTTCGTCTTCTGCCACCATGTTAATTCCTTCTCCACAGGGTAGGGGACTTCTAACTCTTTCTCCTTCTCTATATAGGCTGTATCGCGAATCATCCTGTCACGGTAGACTATATGCCACTTGTCAACAAACACTGAATCGCCTTTCTCTTTTATATGGACAGAATCCTTAATGTAGATGGAATCACGCTCATGCATGGTAAGATAAAGACTGTCAGTCCTTATAGTTTCTACCGGGACATACCTTATGCTCCGGCATGATCCAAACAGCAATAGCAATGCTATCCCTACCGCAATCCATATATAGACTCTCTGTTTCATCCCTCAAATTTTATATCATTTATACGGTTCATCCAGCCCCGTTTGAACTTGTTGTTTGCTGGGCGTTTCCGGCATATATCCTCGATGAAATCAAACCGTGCAATCTTGATCTGGTCAAACA
>OIWQ01000582.1_pt1 | contig 47248 bp, 46 predicted proteins | sample 1587571 | NCBI WGS metagenome assembly OIWQ01 (sample SAMEA3888910, study PRJEB22519) | human gut metagenome | biome: human gut; feature: human-associated habitat; material: faeces | place: Denmark | collected 2010
GGAAAAGCGGCTGGTCCCGCTGGACGCGTAATTGTGGGCCACCCGTCGGGCTTCCTCCACCAGTTCCCGGGAGGTGATCCCCTCTCCTGCAGCGTCATTGCGGACGATGAAGATGGCCTGTTCAAAAAAACGATGCTCCGGCGCGTCTACCACCACGACCCGCCGGGAAATGCCTTTTACCATGCGTGCTGTCCTCCTCAGTTGATCTGTTTCCATTTTCCCGCAAGGGAGGGAAGTCTATACCAACCAACAGCGGCTTTTTGAAAATTTTCCTCATACCGGCTGCTCCGACTCCGGCAAGCGGTAGAGCACCTGCACGGCGCAGTCATCCTGCAGCCGCTCCCGGCGGATACTTTCAGAGAGGATCAGATTGGCCAGCGTCTGAGGATCGTCCCCACCCCAGCCCGCCAGCAGGTCTTGGAGCCATTCGTCACGGCTGGGGTCTGCCACGCCGTCGCTGATCATCACGGCGAAGCTGCCGGGCTCCAGCGTCACGGTGGTTATATCCGGTGCGGCAGGAGTGCCCCGCAGTCCCACCGGCAGGCTGCTGCCGGTGATCCGGCGGACGGCGCCGTTCTTTTTCAGATAGCTGGGGGCAGCGCCGAACTTGTAGAAGGTGGCCTCCGAGCCTTTCAAAACGCACAGATCCACCGTGGTAAAGCTGCCGGTTTCCGCACCCCGGAGGGCCATAGCGGAATTCAGGGTGGTGAGGGCAGCCTCCGGCTGGATATCCGCCTCCAAAAACTGCCGCAGCAGCCGGCAGGTGAGGGAGGACTCCCGCCGGGCGGCGTCCCCGCTGCCCATACCGTCCGCCAGCAGCAGGCACCAGAGACCGCTGTCCGTGCGGAAGGCCTCCATGGTGTCGCCGCAGACCATTTCCCCCTCCTTGGGCCGCAGAGCCGCGCCGATAACGCAGGCAGGGATCTCTCCAAAGGCGGGGGCCGCCCCGCTGAGACCGGCGGCCGCCGCCGTCAGCAGGTCCGACATCTGGGCGTATTGCCCCTTGGCGCTGCGGCGCGTTTCTTCCAGTTGGCGGCGGTACTGCTTCCGCAGCAGAAAGGCCGACAACTCCCCATTGATGGCCTGCAGCAATTCTGACAGATGGATGCAGCGGTCGGCGAAGTGAACGGGGAAGTCCTTGGCCTTGGCCTTTCCGCGCTCGAGGAGGTAGGGAGTAGCGTCATTGAGGGCGTTGAAGGTGGCGGTGTATTCCTTTTGCCAGCACAGTTCGCACAACGCGCACCCCCGGCATACCTTTTCCGCCGCCCGGTCAAAGATGACGGCGGGGTTTTCCTCCTGAGGCGGCGGGGTGCGGCTCATGCTGTCATATAGCTCCCGGAGCGCCTCCGCCGCCCGGTTGAGATGGGTTTTCAGGGCCGTGCGCTGGGCGATGTCCGGGGCCGCTTCCCGCAGAAGCCGCTTTCCGCCGAAGATCCGCCGGGGCAGGGCTAAAAACAGCAGGGAACCGGCCACCGTTTCCAGAAGAAGCGTCTGGGCCAACTCCTCCCGGGAGGTCAGCATGGCCGCTGCTGCTCCGGAAAAGAAGGCAAGCGCAGCCATGCTTCGCCGTCTGCATTTCGCGGCGCACAGTCCCGCCACGCCGTAGGCGGCGGTGAACAGCCCGCTGGTTCCGGCAGAGAGATCCGTGATGAGTCCCAGTCCCAGCCCCGCCGTCACGCCGGTCATGGGACCTTGATCATAGGCAGTGTAGGCCAGCAGGGCGCACAGCAGGACCCGGCCCACGGAGACATTCAAGATGGTCAGGTCTCCTAAAGCCAGCGTCAGGGCCGCCCCTAAAAACAGCAGCCCCTCCGGGGCCAGCCGGTCCTCCTCCGGCTGGAACAGCCGGGTGAAGAAGTGGGCGGAAACGCCTGTCAGGGCCGATGCTGCGGCACAGGGGGCGGCGTGGCTCAGCGGGTCTAAGGATTGCAGCACATAAATACCGCCCACCGCCAGTACCATCCCGGCCGCCAGCACCGGCAGCACCCAGGGCTTTTGCAGAAAGGCAGTGTCTCGGAACGCCGTGGCGGCAGTCAGGATCAAAATGCCTACGGCGGCCAAAGCCAGGACCTGCTGAAAGTCCAGAAACAGCAGCGCTCCCGTCACGCCGCCCAGCAGCGCCGCTGCCCCGTCTGCCCCCGGTCCGGCTGCCGCTATGCAGCCCAAGGCAAAGGGGGCATAGCCGCCGGCGGTCTGGCTGGCGGTGAGGGCCGCCGTCAGGAAAAAGCGGATGCCCCAGTTCAGCCATCGGCCGGACTGGAGTCGTTGGATGCTCATAGAACCGTACTCCATGAAGGATTCCTCCTTTTGTGTAAAGCTGATGATATAGTCCCAGTTTACAGCCTGTCCGGGAAGAAAAGCGTCGCAAACAGGATCGGGGGACGCAATTTCTGTTATCCTTGCATTTTTGCCGAAATTCCGCTAAACTATTAAAATCAATGTGCTGTGGAAAGGGGTGTGCGTCATGCGCATCGGAACTGTGGAGATCTCCTCAAAATTAGCGCTGGCTCCTATGGCGGGGGTGACGGATGCCGCTTTCCGGCAGATCTGTTCCGAGCTGGGAGCGGGCTACACTATTACGGAGTTGATCTCCTCCAAGGCTCTGTGCTACCATGACAAAAAGACCTTTTCCCTGCTGACCCAGTTTCCCGGAGAACATCCCGCCGCTGTGCAGATCTTCGGCAGCGACCCCGTCTGTATGGCGGAGGCCGCCCAGATCGCCATGGAACACACCGGGGCGGATATTTTAGATATCAACATGGGCTGTCCCATGGGTAAGATCGTCAACAACGGTGACGGCGCGGCACTGATGAAGGACCCGGAGCTGGCGGGACGCATCGTGGAGGCGGTGGTGAAGGCCCTGCCCGGCGTGCCGGTCACGGCCAAGTTCCGCCGGGGCTGGGATCTGGGTCACTGCAACTGCGTGGAGTTTGCTCAGACTCTGGAGCAGGCGGGAGCCGCCGCCGTAGCGGTCCATGGCCGCACCCGGGCGCAGGTCTACGGCGGCACCGCCGACTGGAACTGCATCCGGGCGGTGAAGGAGGCTGTGTCCATCCCCGTCATTGCCAACGGCGACATCTGGAAGCCGGAGGACGCGGAGCGGATTCTGCTCCACACCGGAGCGGACATGGCCATGATCGGCCGGGGCTGCTTCGGAAATCCCTGGATCTTCCAGCAGGCCAAAGCCGTGCTGGAGGGACAGCCGGTGCCCCCGCTGCCGCCGCTGGCAGAGCGGTGCGAGACCGCTGTGCGGCAGATCCGCATGGCCGCAAGCTACAAGGGCGAGCGGGTGGCGGTGCTGGAGGCCCGGAAGCAGTATTGCTGGTATCTCAAGGGGATCCCCCATGCCAATTACTATAAGGAACAGATCGTACAGATGAATACCCTGGAGGATGTGGACCGCATTACGAAAGGCATCCAACGGGATCTGCAGGATTAGGAGGGGCCATGAACGATCAGGAACACAACTTGATACAAGCTGCCCGGAACGGCGATCAGGCGGCCTTCGGAGAGCTGGTGCGGCAGTACCAGAAGCGGGTGTTCGCCCTTGCGGTGCGGATGTGTCCCACGCCAGAGCTGGCAGAGGAGGCGGCGCAGGAGGCATTCCTCGCCGCGTGGCAGGGCCTGCCCTTTTTCCGGGGAGATTCCGCCTTTGCCACATGGCTCTACCGGCTGACCTCCAACGCCTGCGTGGATCTTCTGCGGAAGGAAAACCGCCATCAGGGACCGTCTCTGGACGACGAGACCGTCAGCGCCGAGGTGCCGGACCCCGCCCCCACGCCGGAGAAGGCGGTGGAGCAGAAGGAATTGCGCGGGCAGATCGAGGCGGGACTGCAAACGCTGTCCCCGGAGCACCGGGAGGTGCTGATCCTGCGGGAGATCCAGCAGCTAAGCTACGATGAGATCGCCGACGTTTTATCGCTGGACCTGGGGACGGTAAAATCCCGAATCAACAGGGGACGGCGGCAATTACGGGAATTTTTGCTGAAACAGGGGAACTTTTTATCGTCCGCTGCGTCTAACAAAACAGAAAGGGGGCTGTGAAATGAATATCCATGAAAACACCGCCCTGCTGGACGCCTTTGTGGACGGCGAGCTGACCAGTGAAGAAATGATTTCCGTCCAGTCCCATCTGGACGAGTGCCCGGAGTGCCGGGCCTATGTGGATGACGTGCTGGTGATCCGGGCGTCCTTCCCCACGGAGGACAATGCGGAGCTGCCGGCAGATTTTGCGGAAACGGTGATGAAGGCTGTGGCGGAAACGCCTCAGTCCCGGCCTAAGAAGCGGCAGCCCTGGGGCAAGCTGGCGGCGGCTGCCGCGTGTCTGGCGGTGATCGTACTGATGCAGCACGGCACGTTGGGCAGCATCAGCGGCAGCAGCAATACCTCCGCTGCCTGTGATACGGCCCCGATGGAGGCCGCCGCAGCAGAAAGTGCTCCCGAGGAACGGTGCCTGACCACCGCCGGCGGGGACAATGACTCGGACAGCTTTGCCGATACGAACACAGAAAGCAAAAAGACAGATGTGTATTATGCCTGCGTTCTGCCGCCGGATCAGACCACTATGGAGAATGACAGCGCGGCAGCTATGACCGACGGTTCCTCCGCTCAGGATGACCTCCCCACGGTGACGGTCAGCAAATCGGATCTGGGCGAGCTGCTGGATGACCGGGAACCCACCGAGGTAAAGCCGGGCGTGTGCCGGTATCTGCTGACCCGGCAGGAGTTTGAGGACTTGGCGGCGAAGCTGGCCGACCGGGGTGTGACACTGAAAACAGAGGACACCGACAGCGACCAGATCTGGCTGGAAATGCTCGACGAATAAACCGCGTAAACGGAAATGCAGAAAAAGCAATGCCTTTTGGCATTGCTTTTTTGTTTGAATTATGCTATACTGCCTTTTCGACAGGTGCCATCTCCCTGTCCAAGCGCCTTTGACCGGGCGTTCGTTCGGCAAGCCAACATAGGCCCGCCGTTCTCTAAACAAAAAAATGGAGGTTTTTTTATGTCCAAATGGTCTACCCGGCAGATCGCTACTGCTGCCATCATCGCCGCACTTTACACGGTGATGTCCCTGCTGTCCTCAATTTTCGGCCTGACCTATGGCCCCATCCAGTGCCGCTTTTCTGAAGCACTGACGGTGCTGCCCTTTTTCCTGCCGGAGGCGGTCCCCGGCCTGTTTGTGGGGTGTCTGGTGACAAATTTGATGAGTACCGTCGGCCCGCTGGATATCATTTTCGGCTCCATGGCTACGCTGCTGGCAGCGCTGTGGACGGCGAAAATGCCCAACAAATTTTTGGCGACCCTGCCGCCGGTGATCTGCAACGCCGTCATCATCGGCGCAATGATCGCGTGGTATGAGGGCGGCTTCTCCGCCCAGTTCCCCGCCCTGTTCGCCTACAATGCCCTGACGGTGGGCATCGGCGAGGCCATCGCCTGCTGTGTGCTGGGACTGCTCCTGCTGGAGGTCATGCCCCGGATCCCTGCCCTGCGGGGACGGCTGGCAGTCCGGTAAAGCCTGCATGCAAAAAGAATCCGCTTTGACATGATGTCAAAGCGGATTCTTTCGTATGTGCTGCTGAAATGATAAGCAAATCAAGCTTTGCTTGCGAAATAGGCCCGGGCGTCATCAGCGTTCCGCTGGATCTCCGCCTTCAAAGCGTCCAGCGAGTCAAAACGGATCTCATCCCGGAGCCGCTTGTAGAACTCCACCCGGATGGACTGACCGTAGAGATCACCGTCAAAATCCAGCATCCAGGATTCCACCGTCAGGTCGCTGCCGTTGTTGACGGTGGGGCGGGTACCCACATTGGTAACGGCGGCATAGCTGCTGCCGTCCATAAGGCAGACACGGGCGATATAAACGCCGTCTCCCGGCACCAGTACATGAGGGGGCGGCACCAGATTCACCGTGGGGATGCCGATGGTGCGGCCGAAGCGGCAGCCGTGGGTGACGGTGCGGGTCAGGCAGTGGCGGTGGCCCAGGAAATCGGCGGCCCGCTCCATCTGTCCGCTTTCGATAAGGGTGCGGATATAGGTGGAGCTGACGGTGATGCCGTCCCGGGTCACCTGGGGGATGATGTCGCAGCCGATGCCCCGCTCCCGGCAGCGGGACAGGAGTTTGTCCGGGTCCCCCTGGTTCCGGTGGCCGAAGTGATAGTCGTGGCCCGCCACCAGGTGCACCGCGCCATAGGTACCGATCAGCAGATCGTCGATGAAATCCTGCCAGGGCATGGTCATCATGGCCCGGTCAAAGGGGGCGATGATCACCTGGCGGATGCCGTAAAGCCGCTGCATCAGGTCCCGGCGGTCGTCGGGGGTGTTGATCAGGCCCACCGGGCGGCCGGTGACCACCTCCTTGGGCGGACGGTCGAAGGTGAAGGCGGCGGGGACGGCCTCCAGCTCCCGGGCCCGGGCGGCGGTTTTTTCCAGCAGGGCTCCGTGGCCCCGGTGAACGCCGTCGAAAAAGCCCAGGGCGATAACAGTTCGATTCAAGGTACTCACGCTCCGAAAAAGTTTTTAAGGGAGGTCATCACGCCGCCCTCCAGGCGGCTGAGACAGAGAAACTCGCCCTCCAGGCCATAGACCCGGTAGAGGCCCTCAGGCAGGGGCTGGCGGACGGTGAAGGGGTTGCCGTTGCGGCACAGGGCGTCCACCCGGGGGTGCTGGATGCGGTAGGCCGGGTGCTGGCGGAACAGGGAGTCCAGCGGGGCCAGCAGGGCCTCGCCCTCCTGCTGCACCCGGTCCAGGGTCACGGCGTCGTCCAGGGTGAATCCGGCGGCCATGGTGCGGCGCAGACTGCTCATGCAGCCGCCGCAGCCCAGGGCCTGGCCGATGTCGTGGCACAGGGTGCGGACATAGGTGCCCTTGGAGCACCGGATGCGCAGAGTGTAGTCCGCCGGGCCGCTCTGGTCCAGCAGCTCCAGCTCATGGATGGTAACGGGCCGGGCCGGGCGCTCCACCTCACCGCCCCGGCGGGCGATCTGATAGAGCTTCTGTCCGCCGATCTTGATGGCGGAGTACATGGGGGGCACCTGTTCAATGGGGCCGGTGAACCGGGGCAGCAGGTGCTCCAGGTCCTCCCGGCCGGTGAGCACCGGGCGGGTGTCCAGGGTCTCGCCGGAGGTGTCCTGGGTGTCGGTGGTGCGGCCCAGCCGCAGCCCGGCGACGTACTCCTTCTCCCCGTCCTCGGCGAAGGACACCGCCCGGGTGGCCTGGCCCACGAATACCGGCAGAACACCGGTGGCCATGGGGTCCAGAGTCCCGGCGTGGCCCACCTTTTTTGTTTTCAGAATCCCCCGCAGCTTGGCGCAGACATCCATAGATGTCCACCCGGCGGGTTTGTCGATGATGATGATTCCGTTTGCCATGGGTCGCTCCTTTTGTCAATCCTCCCCCGCCACCATGTCGATGGCCTGGAGCACGGCCTGCTTCACCTCGCCGAGGGTGCCGTGCAGCGTGGCGCCGGCAGCAGCCGCATGGCCGCCGCCGCCCAGAAGGGCACAGACCTCCGTGGCATTGACCCGGGGGCCGGTTCGCAGGGAAATTTTCACCCGGCCATCCTTCAGCTCCCGCAGGGTCACGCCGCAGTCGGTGCCCTCCACCAGGGCAGCCAGACTGGACAGCTCCTCCACATCCGCCTCCGTGGCCTTGTAATCCAGGCACAGGGACAGGGGGATCTGCATGACGACCACCCGGTCGTGGTCATAATACTCCGCCCACTCCGCCATCCAGGCCTCCATAGCCAGACGGGTGCGGCTCTTGGTGCGGAACAGGGCCTTGTTCACCGGCGCCACGTCGATGCCGCAGTCCATCAGGGCGGCGGCGATGCGGTGGGTGCGGGCGGTGGTGTTGGAATAGACGAAGCAGCCGGTATCCGTGGAGACGGCCACATACAGCGGCAGGGCGATCTCCGGCGTCAGCGGCGTCATCAGGGTGATGATGTTGTACACGATCTCGCCGCAGGCGGCGGATTCGGCCTCCAGACAGGTCTCCCGGGCGAAAAACTCCTGGGAGGGGTGGTGGTCGATGGCCAGGTCGATGCGGTCCTGATAGGGCCGGGCGTTTTCCGGCAGCAGGGACAGGGCCGCAATGTCCACCGACACCACATGGCGGGGGACGAAGCCCTCCGGGGCGGCGTAGGGGGCGGCGTAGGGGGCATAGGTGGCGGTGAGCTCCGGGTTGGGCAGCAGATACGCCGTCTTGCCCCGGTCCCGCAGGGCCTGGCACAGGGCGGCGGCGGAGCCCACGGTGTCGCCGTCGGGGCGGACGTGGGTCAGCAGCAGCAGCTCGTCCCAGCCCAGCAGCAGCCGGGCGGCTTCAGCGGTGGTCATAGCACAGCCCTCCTCAATCCTCCCGGTCCTCGGGCAGAACGATGTCTGCGTTCCGGGGATCGGCGGGCTTCACATGGTTCAGCATATCCAGAATGTGGGCGCCATAGGCGATGGAATCGTCGATAAAAAACTGGAGCTCCGGCGTGTAGCGCAGGTCGATGCGGCTGCCCAGCTCGTGGCGCAGGTAACCGGCAGCGGACTTGAGGCCCTTGAGCAGGCCCTTCTCATCCGGGCAGTTCAGGGCGCTGACATAGACCCGGGCATAGCGCAGGTCGCTGGTGGTGTCCACATGGGTGATGGTCAGCATACCCTCGGACACCCGGGGGTCCTTGACGGTGCGCAGCAGGGCGGAAAGCTCCTTCTGGATGGCGTCGTTGATGCGGGGAATGCGGTTGGATGCCATAGTCGGTCTCCTTTCGTTTTCGATGAGATGAAAAGAGGGCGGGCGAAGCGCCCGCCCTCTGGGTTGTGTGTTTACTGGGGGATTTCCTCCATGGTGAAGGCCTCGATGATATCCCCTTCCTTGATATCATTGAACTTCTCGATGGACAGGCCGCACTCATAGCCTGCGGCCACTTCCTTGACGGAGTCCTTGAACCGCTGCAGGGAGGCCAGAACGCCCTCGTGGATGACGATGCCGTCCCGGACCAGGCGGACCTGGCAGTCCTTCCGCTGGAGCTTGCCGTCCTGCACGTAGCAGCCGGCCACGGTGCCCACGCCGGAGACCTTGTAGGTCTGGCGGACCTCCGCATGGCCCAGCAGAGCCTCCCGGAACTTGGGGGCCAGCATGCCCTTCATGGCGGACTCAATTTCGTTGATGGCGTCATAGATCACGCGGTACATCCGCATATCCACATGGGCGCGGGCGGCGGAATCCCGGGCGGCGTTGTCGGGGCGGACGTTGAAGCCCACGATGATGGCCTGAGACGTGGAGGCCAGCATCACGTCGGACTCGTTGATGGCGCCCACGCCGCCGTGGATGACCCGGACCCGGACCTCGTCGTTGCTGAGCTTCTCCAGAGAGGCCTTCACGGCCTCCACAGAGCCCTGAACGTCGGCCTTGACGATGATGTTCAGATTCTTCATCTCACCGGCCTGGATCTGGCTGAACAGATCCTCCAGAGAGACCTTGGTGACAGGGGCGTTGGCCTTGGCGCGGGCCTCCTCCTTGCGCTGCTCCACCAGCTCCCGGGCCAGCTTTTCGTCGGCCACGGCGTTGAAGGTGGCGCCGGCGGAGGGAGTCTCGGACAGGCCGGTGATCTCCACAGGCACGGAGGGACCGGCGGAGGTCAGCTTCTGGCCCTTGTCGCCCACCATGGCCCGGACGCGGCCCACGGCAGTACCGGCGATGATGATGTCGCCCTGCTTCAGGGTGCCGTTCTGCACCAGCAGGGTGGCCACGGGGCCCCGGCCCTTGTCCAGCCGGGCCTCGATGACGGTGCCCTGGGCGGCGCGGTTGGGGTTGGCCTTCAGCTCGCCCACCTCGGCGGTAAGGGTCAGCATCTCCAGCAGGTTGTCCACGCCCATGCCGGTCTTGGCGGAGATGGGGCAGACAATGGTGTCGCCGCCCCACTCCTCGCACACCAGGCCGTATTCGGTGAGCTGCTGCTTGATGCGCTCGGGGTTGGCCTCGGGCTTATCCATCTTGTTGATGGCCACGATGATGGGGATACCGGCGGCCTTGGCGTGGTTGATGGACTCCACGGTCTGGGGCATGATGCCGTCCTCGGCGGCCACCACCAGGATGGCGATATCCGTGACCATGGCGCCCCGGGCGCGCATGGAGGTGAAGGCCTCGTGGCCGGGGGTGTCCAGGAAGGTGATGGGCTTGCCGTTGATCTGCACCTGATAGGCGCCGATGTGCTGGGTGATGCCGCCGGCCTCGCCGCTGGCCACATGGGCGTTGCGGATATAGTCCAGCAGGCTGGTCTTGCCGTGGTCCACGTGGCCCATGACCACCACCACGGGGGCACGGGGCACCAGGTCCTTCTCCTCGTCCTTGTGGTCGTCGATGAGCTTTTCCTCGATGGTGACCACCACTTCCTTCTCCACCTTGCAGCCCATATCCTCGGCGATGATGGCGGCGGTGTCGAAGTCGATGATCTGGCTCAGGGAGGCCATAACGCCGTTCTTCATCAGGCACTTGACCACCTCTGCGCCGGTTTTCTTCATGCGGCTGGCCAGCTCGCCCACGCTGATCTCATCGGGGATCTGGACGGTGACGGGGGTCTTTTTGATGACCTCCAGCCGCAGGCGGCGCAGCCGGTCGGCCTCCTCCTGCTTGCTCTTGTTGCTCTGGGGACCGCTGCGGCGGCCCGACTTGCTGCGGATCTTCTCCTTGCCCTGGGTCTGGCGCTGGTCCCGGCGGCTGTTGCCGGTGCGGGCGTCGGCCATATCCTGGAGCTTCTCGTCGTACTTGTCCATGTTCACGGCCGTGGCCTTGCGGGTGTCCACCACCTTGGTCTGGGGCACGCGGCTGACGGGCTTCTTCTCCGGCTGGGGTTTCTTTTCCGGCTGGGGCTTCTTGCCGGCAGACTGCTGCTTAGCGGCGGGCTCCGCCTTCTTCTCGGCAGGCTTGGCGGCATCGGCGTAAATCGCCTGGATGCCGGAAACCTGGTTGTGCTGGGTCAGACTCTCAAAGATCAGAGACAGCTCCCGATCTCCCAAAACCTGCATGTGGTTTTTGGGCGTCTCGGCATACTTGGTCAAAATCTCCGTGATCTGCTTGGTGGGGACGCCGAAGTCCTTCGCCACCTCATGCACTCTGTATTTGTTACCTACGCTACCCAAATAGAGCCACCTCCATCTTTGTGATTCGATTCCTTACTTGCTTTTTTTCGGGGACCCCTTGCCCTTATGCACCGGGCGGGAGCCCGCGAAACGGGGCCGTTCCCCCTGGGGACGCTGCCCGGGCCGCCGGGGACGGCGGGCGGACTTTTCCGGCTTCTGCGGCGCTTGGGGCGCAGGGGCCGCTTGAACCGGGGCGGCTTTTTTCTTGCCCCGGCGCAGATTCTTTTCATGCTGGGCCTGCTCCGCCCGGCGCTGGGCCGCGCGAAGGGCCTTTACCTCCAGCCGCTGGGCCGCCGGGGCGTATCGCTCCGGGTCCAGCGCCGCCAGCTTTTTGACGATGGCCTCGGCAAAGCCGATGTCCGTTATGGCCGCCATGGCGCAGCTGGTGCGGCCCAGGGCACGGCCCAGCTGGTCCTTGTCAAAGGGCACCGTCAGGCACAGGCATGCCCCGGTCTGGCCGAAGGACATGGCCCGGCGCACGGACCCGGCGGCGGCGTCCTGGGCCACCAGGATGACCCGGGCGTCCTTGGCCCGGGCGGCGGAGCCCACCGGCTCCTCGCCGATCTCCACCTGACCGGCCTTTTTGGCCAGGCCGATCATGGATAAAATGTGTTCTGTCATGCTTCCGTTTCCATCTGGCGCTCCAGCGCCTCATAAACCTCGTCGGGGATGCTGACCTCCAGCATCCGGTCCAGCGCCCGGGATTTCCGGGCCTTCTTCAGGCACTGCGGGTCCCGGCACACATAAGCGCCCCGGCCGGACTTCTTGCCGGTGGCGTCCAGCACCAGCTGGCCCTCCGGCGTGCGGACCACCCGCAGCAGGTCCTTTTTGTCCCGTTTTTCCCGGCAGCCCACGCACATGCGCTGGGGAATCTTCCGCGGCTTCTGCATGATGGTCCTCCTTTCCTGTATCGCTTACTCCCCGGTATAGGAAGCGGGCTTGATGTCGATCTTGTACCCGGTGAGACGGGCGGCCAGGCGGGCGTTCTGCCCCTCCTTGCCGATGGCCAGGCTCAGCTGGTCGTCGGGGACGATGACCCGGCAGAGCTTGCCCTCGTCGGACAGGCGCACCTCCACCACGTCGGCGGGAGCCAGGGCGGCGGCGATGTATTCGGCGGGGTCGTCGGAATACTTGATGATGTCGATCTTCTCGCCCCGCAGCTCGTTGACCACGGCGGCCACCCGCTGGCCCTTGGGGCCCACGCAGGCGCCGATGGGGTCCACGTTCTCGTCGGAGGACCACACGGCCATCTTGGTGCGGCTGCCGGCCTCACGGGCGATGGACCGGACCTCCACGGTGCCATCGTAAATCTCGGGCACCTCCAGCTCAAACAGGCGCTTCACCAGGCCCGGATGGGTCCGGGACACCAGCACCTGGGGACCCCGGGTGGTGCGGCGGACCTCCACCAGATAGACCTTCACCAGCTGCCCCTCGGTGAGCTCCTCGCCGGGGACCTGCTCGGTGCTTTTCATCAGGCCAACGGTGGCCTCATTGCCGGAGCCGATGCGCAGATGCACGGTGCCATGGTCGTCGATGCGGTGGACGGTGCCGGTGAGGATCTCGTGCTCCTTGGAGCCCCACTCGTCATAGATCATGCCGTGCTCGGCCTCCCGCAGGCCCTGGATGATGACCTGCTTGCCGTTTCCGGCGGCGATGCGGCCGAACTCCACGTTCTTCACGGGGATGTTCACCACGCCGCCCAGCTGATACTTGGCGGACATGGCCCGGGCGTCCTCCAGAGAGATCTGGGAACCGGGGTTCTCCACCGTCTCCACGATCTCCTTCTGCACGTACATCCGCAGGTCCTTTTTCTCCTCGTTGACGTCCACGATGACGTTCTCCACGCCCTCGTGGTCCTTCTTATAGGCGGCGGTCAGGGCCTGGATGATCTTGCCCAGCATGAAGTCCTGGGGAATGCCGCGCTCCTTTTCCAGCAATTCCAGTGCGGCAAAGATTTCTTCGCATTTCATGGTATTTCTCCTATTCTATACTGTATCGTCAGAATTCCACACGCAGACGGACCAGGGCCAGCTCCGGCTTCTCGAACCGCAGAGGCTCCGCCCCGCCCATATCCAGCAGCACGGCCCCGTTGTCGTACCCCGCCAGCACACCGGCAAACTCCTTGCGCCCGTCCTTGGGCTTGTAGGTTTTCACCAGCACCGGGGAGCCCAGGAACCTTTCAAAGTCCGAGGGGCGCTTCAGGGGGCGCTCGGCCCCGGCGGAGGACACCTCAAAGGTATAGCTGCCCTCGATGGGGTCCGCCTGGTCCAGCAGGTCGCTGACCTTGCGGCTGACGGCCTCGCAGTCCAGAATGTCTACGCCGCCGTCCTTGTCCAGATACAGCCGCAGATACCACTGACCGGCCTCCCGGACGTATTCCACGTCCCACAGGGTGCAGCCCTGCTCCGCCACGGCGGGCGCAGCCAGCTCCGCCACCAGCTCCGTTACCTTTTTCATGCCCGGCCTCCTGTCTTTTCCGGAATTTTAAGGGGGCAAATTTGCCCAAGAAAAAGAGCGGACAAACTGTCCACTCTCCGTCAACACTTCCTTACTATGATGTAGTGTACCACAGATACGACCCCAGCGCAAGAGTTTTTTGCAGAAAATCCCGGGAATTTCCGGGGTTTTTCCGCAAAATCCGGGTAAAATCCGGGGCCGGGGACTCATCCGTTCAGCAGGGCCAGCTGGTAAAAGGCCACGGCGCTGGCGGCGGCCACGTTCAGGGAGTCCACCCCGTGGGACATGGGAATTTTCACGGTGTAGTCGCAGGCGGCGATGGTGGAGGGGGCCAGGCCGTCCCCCTCGGTGCCCAGCACCATGGCCAGCTTCGGCTCCGCCAGCAGGCGGGGGTCGTTCAGGGCCAGGGAGTTGTTCCGCAGGGCCAGGGCCACGGTCTTGAAGCCCAGCTCATGCAGCAGCTCCGGCCAGCTCTCTCCCTCCGGCAGATACGTCCAGGGCACCAGGAACACGTTGCCCATGCTGACCCGGGCCGCCCGGCGGTACAGGGGGTCGCTGCCGGCGGCGGTCAGCAGCACCGCGTCCACGTTCAGGGCGGCAGCAGAACGGAAAATGGCCCCGATGTTGGTGGGATTCATGATGTTCTCCAGCACGGCAATGCGCCGGGCATTGGCGCAGACCTCCGCCACGGAGGGGAGCCGGGGCCGCCGCATGGCGCACAGCATCCCCCGGGTCAGGTGGAAGCCCGTCAGCTGGGTCAGCACCGGCAGGTCCGCCGCATACACCGGGATGTCCGCCGGGCAGCGGGCCAGCACCTCCGCGCCCTTTCCCTCGATGTGCCTGCGCTCCATCAGGAAGGACACCGGCGTGCACCCGGCGTCCAGAGCCCGGCCGATGACCAGGGGACTCTCCGCCACAAACAGGGCGTTCTCCGGGTCCGCCCGGTTCACCAGCTGGTTTTCCGTCAGCCGGGCGTAGATATCCAGCTCCGGGGCGGAAAAATCGGTGATTTCGATGATATGGGCCATAAGCTCTCCCCCTGCGTTTTTTCCCACTATACCATGCAAATCCCCCTATGTAAAGACGGAAGCCCCGGGAAAATCGTCGATTTTTCCTCTTGCGAAAAGGAAAACCCGTGCTATACTGAAAAGGCGGCATGGCCGCGGAAACGGAAGGATTCTGTCATGCATCAGAAACACAGTCCCCGGGCGGACTTTTACCGGCACCTGTCCTTTGCCGCCGTGGGCGGGTTTTTTGCCGGATATGCGATACTGGCGCGCTGCGGTGTGCTGGCAAACGCCCAGACCATGAACCTGCTGGAGATGGTCATGGATGCCCTCCACGGAAAGGGCGGCAGCGCCCTGCTGCACCTGCTGTGCCTGGTGATCTATTTCGTAGGCACCATGTCCACGGTGCTGCTGCCGCACCTGTTCCATGTGGATATGCGGCGGCTGTGCCCGGCGGTGGACGCCCTGGCGGCGGTGGCCGTGGGCTTTTTCCCGGAGGAAATGCCAGTGATCGTGGCGCTGTACCCCATTTTTTTCGCCATGAGCGTCCAGTGGAGCACCTTTGCCGGGGCCAGGGGCTTCAACAGCTCCACCATCTTTTCCACCAACAACACCAAGCAGACCGCCCTGGCCCTGGCCCACTTCCTGTGCGAGGGGGAGCGGGCGTATCTGGGCAAGGCGGGGTTCTATGCCGCCACCCTGCTGTGCTTCCACCTGGGGGCCACGGCGTCGTTTTTCGCCGTGAAGGCCTTCGGATACTTCGGCTCCTGGTGCGCCCTGCCGCTGATCGCCGGGGCGTATATCGCCGTGGTGCGGGAGGAGGCCGCCGAAAAGGCCCTGTCCCCGGCCCGGATACGGGAGCAGGAGATCGAGGGCGAGACGACCCAGGAAATGCAGGAGGCCCTGGACCTGGTGGCCGAGGAGCGCCCGCCCAAGGCCGGATGAGAATGATAATAAAGGGAGCCCGGTGCGAGCCGGGCTCCCTTTTTGTGTGGTTATTGCCGCTTCATCTGCCGCAGGAACAGCAGCACGGCGGCTGCCAGGGCCGCGGCTGCGTAGGCCAGCACCCACCACAGGTGGGGCATGACACTGGCCCAATCGCCGGACAGAGCCGCCCGGTCCAGCTCCACGGCGTGGACAAAGGGCAGCGCATAGGCGATGCGCTGGAAGGCCCCGCCCACCAGCTCCAGGTCGAACCAGGTACCCGACAGCCAGGCCGTCAGGTTGGTCAGCAGCGCGCCGCAGATGCCGCCCACCTGCTTGACGTTCATCACGCTGCCGCACAGCAGGCCCAGGCCGATAAACAGCAGCGCCGCAGGCAGGTCCAGCAGCACCGCCCAGATCATCCGCACCGACACCGTCAGCCCCAGGGGGATCGCCGCCAGGTAGCAGACGGCCGCCTGCACCGCCGCCATAGGCGCCAGAGGCAGCACATAGCCGAAGATGAAGTCCCCGGCGGTCAGGGGCGCGGTATACAGCCGCTGCAGCAGGGCGCTCTCCCGGTCCCGGGCCACTAAGGTGGCGGAAAACAGGGCGATGAAGGCCAGGCCGAACACGGAGATGCCCGGGGTCAGCCGGTCGATGGCGAACAGGTCCACCGGGACATTAGCCTGGATGGCGCTGAGCAGAAGCAGCAGCACCAGGGGAAAGCCCAGGCCGAAGGCCAGGTTCAGCGGGTCCCGCACGATCTCCCATGTGGTGCGGCGGCAAAGTGTCTGCAGCTTCATTTCCCCGCCCCCTTTACAATGGCGATGAACGCATCCTCGAATTTTTCGCAGCCGGTCCGGGCCTTCAGCTCCTCCGGAGTGCCCAGAGCCAGAAGACGGCCGTCCTTCATGACCCCCACCCGGTCGGACAGAGCCTCGGCCTCCTCCATATAGTGGGTGGTGAGGATCACGGTGATCCGCCCCTTCAGCGCCCGGATCACGTCCCACAGCTCCGCCCGGGCCAGCACGTCCAGCCCCAGGGTGGGCTCATCCAGAAACAGAATTTCAGGCCGGGCAACCAGGGCCATGGCGATGCTTAGGCGGCGCTGCCAGCCGCCGGACAGCTTCCCGGCCCGGCGGGCCAGCACCGGCTCCAGGCCCAGAGTCCGGGCCAGCTCCTCCACCCGGGCCAGGGACTCCTGCCGGGGCAGACCGTGAACGCCGCACATCAGCAGGAGATTCTCCCGGGCGGTGAGGTTGGGGGCCACGGCAGTCTCCTGGGGGGACACGCCGATGCAGTTCTTGACGGCGGCGGTATCGGTGACCACACTGCGGCCCAGCAGCCGGGCGTCACCGCCATCGGGCCGGGTCAGGCAGGACAGTATTTTGATGGTGGTGGTCTTTCCGGCGCCGTTGACCCCCAGCAGAGCGAACAGCTCCCCCTGCCGGACCGTCAGGTCCAGGCCGTCCACGGCGGTGATGGGCCCGTAGCGCTTGGTCAGGCCCTGTATTTCGATGGCGTTCATTTCTGCGCCTCCTTTTCCTTGAATCGGGCCAACACGCCCATGTATACGTCGGTCAGCGACGCGCTGATCAGCTCCGTGTCCCAGTCCAGAAAGGACGTGGCCGCCATGGAAGCGATGCCGTGGACATAGATCCACATCTCCAGGTGGAACATTCGGGCGCTCTCCCGGCTGAGACCGGCGGCCCGCTGGATCAGGTCCAGCAGCGGCTCGGCGTCGTCCCCCAGCTGCCGGGTGACCTCCTCCTGGCTGCGGTCCCGCATGAACAGCAGGCGGAACAGGTGCTTTTCCCGGCGGGCAAAGTCGATATAGGCCATGCCGGAGGCCTTGTAGGGGGGATACTCCCCACTTTCCATGGCCCGGGCGATGGCCTCGCCATAGAATTGGTACCCGGCCTTCAGCACCTCCTGCTGCACCTCGTCCATGCTCCGGAACAGGCCGAAAATGGGCTTGGCGGAGCAGTCCAGCCGTGCGGCCAGACTCCGGGCCGTCAGGGCCTCGGGGCCGGACTCCCGGGTGATGTCCAGGGCGGCCCGGATGATCTCCTCCCGGGTGAATCGGACTTTCGGCGGCATAGTCATACCTCCTTTTTAACAGGCAACTTATGTTGCGCAACAAGTGCTGCTTATTGTAGCAAAGATCAGGCCGCCTGTCAAGGGGCGGCGGGGGGGAAACGCCGGAAAAAATAAAATTTCCGTTCAAAATAAGGATTGACATTTGTCTTCATTTTTTATATATTGTATCTGCCAAATTTCAACGTGAGATATCGGGCCTGTCCGCAAAGGCCTCCCTTTGAACAGAGAAAAGAGGTAAGTCAAAAATATTTTATGAACGGGGGAGGATAAATGTCCAAAGAGTTGATTCGCCTGCGGGACCTCTGCATGGCGTTTGACGACGAGCTGGTTCTCGATCACATCAATCTGTATATCAACGATTCTGAATTCCTCACACTTCTGGGCCCCAGCGGCTGTGGCAAGACCACAACGCTGAGGATTATTGGCGGTTTCACGACACCCACGTCGGGAGACGTCACCTTTGACGGTGTGAGGATTAATGATGTCCCGCCGCATAAGCGGCAGATCAACACGGTGTTCCAGAAATATGCGCTGTTCCCGCATCTGGACGTGTTTGAAAACATCGCCTTTGGCTTGCGGATCGCCAAAGTGCCTGCCGAGGAAATTGAGGAGCGCGTGACGGAAATGCTGGGCGTGGTGAGTCTGAAGGGCTTCGAGCACCGGAAGATCACCCAGCTGTCCGGCGGCCAGCAGCAGCGGGTGGCCATCGCCCGGGCGCTGGTGAACCGGCCCAAGGTCCTGCTGCTGGATGAGCCCCTGGGCGCGCTGGACCTGCGCCTGCGGAAGGATATGCAGAACGAGCTGAAGCGTATCCAGCAGCAGATGGGCATCACGTTTATCTACGTGACCCACGATCAGGAGGAAGCCCTGACCATGTCCGACACCGTGGTGGTGATGGACAAGGGCCGCATCCAGCAGATCGGCACCCCCGAGGACATCTATAACGAGCCGAAAAACGCCTTTGTGGCGGACTTTATCGGCGAGAGTAACATCTTAAACGGCACCATGGTCCGCGACAACGTGGTGAAAATGTACGGCAAGGAGTTCCCCTGTGTGGACGGCGGGTTCGCCCCCAACGAGCCGGTGGACGTGGTCATCCGCCCCGAGGACATCGACATTGTCCCCGTGGAGCAGGGCCAGCTGGTGGGCACCGTCACCAACGTCACCTTCAAGGGGATGCAGTACGACATCATCGTGGACTTCCGGGGCTTCAAGTGGCTGATTCAGACCACGGACCACTCCCCGGTGGGGGCCCGCATCGGTGTGAAGATCGACCCCGACGGCTTCCATATCATGAAAAAGAGCGAATATTCCGGTCAGTTCGGCGACTACAGCTCCTATTCCGAGGAGTATGAGGAACTGGCGGACGCCTCCCTGGAGACGGATGAGGAGGAGATCGGGGATGAAGAATAAGCTCTCCCGGTTCGCCGTGCCCTATGAGGTGTGGATGGCCATTTTCGTGGTGGCCCCCATCCTCATCATGGTGATCTATGCCTTCTCCTCCTCGGAGGGGGGCTTCACCCTGGACAATTTTGTGCAGATGGGCGGCTATACCCAGGTGTTTCTGCGGTCCTTCAAGCTGGCCATCATCGCCACGCTGATCTGTCTGGTCATCGGCTATCCCGTGTCCTATCTCATGAGCCGGGAGGGTCCGGCCTTCCAGCGGACGGCCATGGTGCTGATCATGCTTCCTATGTGGATGAACTTCCTGCTGCGGACCTATTCCTGGATGACCATCCTGGAAAACCACGGCCTGCTAAACCAGCTGTTTGAAAAAATCGGCCTCATCAGCCTGTATAACCACATTTTCGGCACGGAGCTGGAGTATTTCTCCATGATGAATACCCAGGGGGCCGTGGTGCTGGGCATGGTGTATAACTATCTGCCCTTTATGATCCTGCCCATCTACTCTGTTATCATCAAGCTGGACGGCTCCCTGCTGGAGGCCGCCCGGGACCTGGGGGCCAATTCCATGACGGTGTTCCGCCGGGTGATCCTGCCCCTGAGCCTGCCGGGGGTCATCTCCGGCATCACCATGGTGTTTGTGCCGTCGGTGTCCACCTTCGCCATCAGCCGGATGCTGGGCGGCGGCACGGAGCTTCTGCTGGGCGACCTCATCGAGCGGCAGTTCCTGGGCGGGGCCTATAACCCCCAGCTGGGCGCGGCCATCTCCCTGGTGATGATGATCATCGTGCTGGTGTGCATGCTGGTGATGAATCGCTTCGGTGAGGGCGAGGAACAGGCGGTGATGCTATGACCGGCCGCAAGCAGAACAGCGTCGGCGATCGGGTGCTGATGGCGCTGGTGTTCCTGTTTCTTTACGCACCCATCATCATTCTCATCGTTTTCTCCTTCAACGCGGGCACCAGCTCCAGCGTCTGGAAGGGCTTTTCCCTGAAATGGTACGAGTCCCTGCTGTCCAATCGGCTGATCATGAACAGCGTGTACACTACCCTGATGGTGTCGCTGCTGTCCACCATTGTGGCGGCCATTGCGGGCACGTTTGCCGCCATCGGCCTGTACGCCATGAGCCGGCGGCGCCGGGCCATCGTCAATTCCGTCAACAACATCCCCATGATGAACGCGGATATCGTCACCGGCGTCAGCCTGTGCCTGCTGTTCGTGGTGTTCTTCAACGGCTGGGGCGCCTTTGCCGGATGGGTGAATAGCTGGCAGAGCGCCATCGTCCTGCCGGAGCGGCTGACCATGGGCTTCGGCACGCTGCTGATCGCCCACATCTGCTTCAACATCCCCTACGTCATCCTGTCCGTCGGCCCCAAGCTGCGGCAGATGGACCGCAATCTGGTGGACGCGGCCCAGGATCTGGGCTGCACTTGGATGCAGGCCTTCTGGAAGGTCATCATTCCGGAGATCAAGCCCGGCATCGTGTCCGGCGCGCTGACGGCTTTCACCATGTCCATCGACGACTTCATCATCAGCTACTTTACCGCCGGCACCAGCGCCTCCACGCTGGCCATGACCATCTACGGCATGACCAAGAAGCGTGTCAGCCCGGAGATCAACGCCATCTCCACGCTGCTGTTCGTGACGGTGATATTGCTGCTGGCCATCATCAACATCCGGGAGAACCACGTCCAGCACCACGCCCAGCACCATCACCGGGAGGGCGCGGCAGCCAACGCGCCTGCTCCCAGGCGGCGCGATAACGGCGTGTGGAAGAAGGTCACGGCGGGCGTGCTGGCCTGTGTGCTGGTGGCCGTGCTGATCTTTACCGGCAGCGCCGCCCGGTCTGACCGGGTGGTGAACGTCTGCTCCTGGGGCGAGTATATCGACGAGGCTCTTATCACGGAGTTCGAGGAAAGGACCGGCATCCGCGTCAACTATCAGACCGCCGAGAGCAACGAGGCTCTCTACTCCCTCATCAAGATGGGCGGCGCGGACTTCGACGTGATCGTGCCCTCCGACTACATGATCGGACGGCTCATTGAGGAGGACATGCTGGCAGAGCTGGACTACAGCGCCATCCCAAACTATGACCTGATCGACGATCAGTACAAGTCCCTCAGCTTCGACCCGGAGAACAAGTACACCGTTCCCTACACCTGGGGCACCGTGGGCATCATCTACAACACCACCATGGTGGACGAGCCCATCACCAGCTGGGGCGCCATGTTCGACGAGAAGTACGCCGGGCAGGTGCTGATGATCAACAACTCCCGCGACGCCCTGATGGTCGCCCTGTGCTATCTGGGCTACGACATCAATACCACCGACGAGGCCCAGCTGGAGGAAGCCTTCCAGCTGATCTACGATGCCAAGAACAAGGGCGTGTATCAGGCCTTCGTCATGGACGAGATCTTCGGCAAGATGGAGGGCGGCAACGCCGCCATCGCCATGTACTACGCCGGCGACTATCTGACCATGCTGGAGAATAACGAGGATCTGGCCTTTGTGGTGCCGGAGGAAGGCTCCAACTGGTTCGTGGACGCCATGTGCGTGCTGAAATCCAGCCAGCACAGAGAAGAAGCCATGGAGTGGATCAACTTCATCGCGTCCACCGAGTCCAACCTTGCCAACATGGACTACATCTGGTACGCGTCCCCCAACACTGAGGCGCTGGCGGAGTACCCCGCCTACTATGAGGCCGAGTACGAGGAGCCGCTGGACGAGGAGATCTACAACATCATGGCCGCCCCGCCCGAGGTGCTGGAGCGCTGTGAGCTGTACATCAATCTGCCCCAGGAGACGCTGAAGTTCTATAATGACCTTTGGACAAGGTTAGGAATCTAATGGAGGTATTTTCAATGATCGAGATCGGCATGACCTATACCATGGAAAAGACCGTCACCCCCGACATGACCGCCAAGGCCGTTGGCTCCGGCGGGCTGGAGGTGTTCGGTACCCCCTTTATGATGGGCCTGATGGAGAACGCCGCCATGCAGTGCGTCCAGCCGGAGCTGCCGGAGGGTAAGGGCACCGTGGGCGTGGAGATCAGCTCCAGCCATCTGGCTCCTACCCCCGTGGGCATGAAGGTGTCCGCCACCGCCGAAGTCACCGGCGTCACCACCAACGGCAAGATGATCACCTTCAAGGTGACCGCCAGCGATGAGGAGGGCCTGATCGGCGAGGGCACGCATACCCGCGCCGTCATCGACAACGCCCGTTTCCTGCAGAAGTGCAACGACAAGCTGGCACGGGTCAAATAAGAAAACAATGCAAAAAGAGAGCGCCCGCAGGGGCGCTCTCTTTTTGCTCACACTGGCGTGACAATCCGTGCTTGGCCCCCTCTGTGAGGGGGCTGGCGAGCGCAAGCGAGACTGGGGGAGAGAATCTGAGATTTTAATTCTCTCCCTCCGGCGCTTCGCGCCACCTCCCTCACAGAGGGAGGCTTTGGTTCGGAATGACAGAAATGCATTTCTCGACAAGCTCAAGCGTTTTGCGCTTACTCATGATGAAAACTGGTGACGATGGTAGGCTCCTTCTCCGGAATGCCAAACTGCTCCCGGCCCAGCTGAATGCTCTTCATCAGAAAGGCCATGTTGCGGCCTAGCGTCCGCATGGTTTGCAGCCCCTCTCCGTCCTTGCGCACCTCCTCCGGGGTGTTGCCGTACACCATGTTCCAGTACTGGCTGCTGGCGATGGGCATTCCGGTGATGGTGAAGTACTTGTTCAGCACGTCGAAGGAGGCAGTGTTGCCGCCACGGCGGCAGGACACCACCGCCGCGCCCACCTTCATGGTCTTGTTGATGTGGGGCGTGCTGTAAAACAGCCGATCCATAAAGGAGATGGCGCCGCCTGCCGGGGACGCGAAGTACACCGGCGCGCCGATCACCAGCGCGTCCGCCTCGGCCAGCTTGGGAGCCGTCTCGTTCACCAGATCGTCGTATACGCAGCGGAAGGTTTTCTTGCAGGACGCGCAGGCGTTGCAGCTGTGAGCCGTGTGGCCTGCCTGCACGATCTCCGTTTCGATGCCCTCGGCCTCCAGCGTTTTGGCCAGCTCCTCCAGCGCCGTATAGGTGCAGCCCTTCTCGTGGGGGCTGCCGTTGATCAGCAATGCTTTCATATGATCGTCCTCCTTGCCATTGTTAGCGCTATTATACCGCGCCGCCGGTGAAAAATCCAGTCCCCGTTTTTGCGGCCTTTCTCAGAAAAAGAAAAAATGCGCTTGACAAATGTCTGAAATCGGAGTACACTACGAAAAGTCTGATTTCGGACGGACAGGAGGACATGCCATGGAACGCCGTGAAGCTTTGGCCGCGTATAACGATGCCTACAAGGAGCAGGATGACCTGTACCGGGCGGTGGCCCGGCAGTGCGGACTGTCGGACTGCGCCTTCTGGGTGCTGTACGCCCTGCGGGAGTCCGGCCGCCCCATGACCCAGAGCGACGTGTGCGCCGCCGTGTACCAGCCCAAGCAGACGGTACACTCGGCCCTGAAAAAGCTGGCGGGGGAGGGCTATCTGCAATTGACGGAAGGCCGTGACCGCCGCAGCAAGTACCTGACCCTGACGGCGGCGGGGGAGACGCTGATGGCGCGCACCGTCGACCGGGTGACGGCGGCGGAGGAAACGGCCATGGACACCCTGACGGCGGCGGAACGGGCGCAGTTTCTGGCGCTGTGCCGCCGCTACAACGCCGCGCTGCGGCAGGCGCTGTCCACGGCCATCGAGGAGAAAAAGGAGTAAACCATGAAAATACAGTTATCCGATCACTTTACCTATAAAATGCTGCTGCGGTTCGTGCTGCCGTCCATCATCATGATGGTGTTCACCTCCATCTACGGCGTGGTGGACGGGCTGTTTGTGTCCAATTTCGTGGGCAAGACCCCCTTCGTCGCCGTGAATCTGGTGATGCCCTTCATCATGGTCTTTGGCGGCATCGGCTTCATGTTCGGCACCGGCGGCAGCGCACTGGTGGCCAAAACCATGGGCGAGGGCGACAAGCACCGCGCCAATCAGTACTTCACCATGATGATCGCCGCCACCCTCATCTGCGGCGTTATCATCTCCACGCTGGGCGTGATCTTTATGGAGCCTATCTCCGTCTTTCTGGGTGCGGACGCGGAAATGCTGCCGGATTGCGTGCTGTATGGCCGCATCGTGCTGGCCTTCAACACGGCGTATATGCTGCAAAACGTGTTCCAGAGCTTCCTGATCGCGGCGGAAAAGCCCAAGCTGGGCCTGTGGGTCACGGTGGCGGCGGGCGTTACCAACATGGCGCTGGACGCCCTGTTCATGGCGGTGTTCCACTGGGGCGTGGCGGGCGCTGCCATCGCCACTGGCATCAGCCAGATCGTGGGCGGCGTGCTGCCGCTGGTGTACTTCCTGCGGCCCAACAGCAGCCTGCTGCAGCTGACAAAGACAAAGCTGGAGCTGCGGCCTATCTTGCAGGCCAGCGGCAACGGCGCGTCGGAGCTGGTCAGCAACGTGACCGCCTCGGTGGTGGGCATGCTGTATAACTTCCAGCTGCTGCGGCTGGCGGGGCAGAACGGCGTGGCGGCTTTCGGCGTGCTGATGTACGTGGAGTTCATCTTCGCCGCCGTGTTCATCGGCTATGCCATCGGCTGCGCGCCCATCGTCAGCTATCATTTCGGCGCGGGCAACCGGGGCGAGCTGCAGAACCTGCTGCGGAAAAGTATTCTGCTGATGGGCGTGGGCGGCCTTGCCATGGTGGGCGTGGCCCAGGGACTGGCCGAACCTATGGCACGGCTGTTCGTGGGGTATGACGATACCCTGTGCCAGATGACGGTGCATGCCTTCCGCATTGCCACATTGTCCTTCGTGCTGGTGGGGTTTAACATTTTCGCCTCGTCCTTCTTCACGGCGCTGAACGACGGCGTGGTGTCGGCCATCATTTCCTTCCTGCGCACCTTCGTATTCAAGCTGTCGGCGGTACTGCTGCTGCCCCTGATCTGGGAGCTGGACGGCACCTGGTGGGCCGAGGTGGCGGCGGAGATCTGCGCCTTCGGTCTTGGCATGGCGTTCCTGCTGGGCAAACGGAAAAAGTACGGGTATATGTGAGCGTGCTGCCCCTTGACAAGCGGCGCAAAATGGGTATAATAAAAGTTAGGGTATCAAGCAGAGCGGTTTGATCCCTGTCAGAAATGATTTTTAGAAACCTGAAAAACCGTCACTTGGCAGAGTGGCGGTTTTTGATTTTTATCCGCAAAGCGAAAGCAGGGGCGGACAGAGTCGTCCGCCCCTACAGGCTTTTTTCTATCTATGTCATTGCGCGCCAATGCTCACACTGGCGTGGCAATCCGTAGTCTTCGTTTTACAACAAACCCCGCTGCACCATCGGTGCAGCGGGGTTGTACGTCTGTTTACTTGTGCAGCAGGGGACTCAGGGGCTTGTAGATCAGAAAGCACAGCGCCACATCCAGCAGACCCTTCACCAGCGTAAAGGGTACGTTGAATACCAGCAGACAGTTGAACAGGGCGTTGCCGGTGGGTACGTGCGCCACACCGCCCAGGATCGCCTCGTACATGCCCACGATTGCCTCCAGCGGCAGGTTGTACAGCACCACATAGGCGGGGTAGACGATGAAATAGTTGGCCACGATGCTGATGAGAGCCATGGCCACCGCCCCCACCAGCGAGCCGATCAGCGCGCTCTTGCGGCTCTTGCTGCGCTTGTAGATCATACCGGCGGCGAACACGAAAATCGCGCCCAGAATGAAGTTGGACAGCTCGCCCACACCGGCGCTGGAGCCGAAGGGCAGGTGCAGCAGGTTCTTCACCAGCTGGATCACCACGCCGTATACCGGGCCCAGGGAAAACGTCCCCAGCAGGGCGGGCAGGTCGGAGATGTCCAGCTTCACAAAGCTGGGGATCAGGGGGATGGAAAACTCCACGAATTGCAGCACCGCGGCCACGGCGCTGAGCATGGCGGCTACCGCCAGGCGATGGGTTCGTTTGCTTGCTTGCGTCATAAGAAAAAACGCTCCTTTTGATAAAAGTAAAACACCCGGAAAGACTTGCCTTCCAAGGTGCACGCATCAAAAAAGAGCATTGTGACAATGCCGTACACGCCTTCTCTCATCCAGACTATACTGTCGGTACCGGAATTGCGCCGGTTCCTGCGGCCGCGGCCGCTCGCAGACTATCACTGCCGGTGGGGAATTTCGCCCCGCCCCGAAGACAGCTATTCGGTTGTTCTCTGTGGATAGTATATACCCGCCGCCGCCAAAATGCAACAGGAAATTGCAAAACCCATGCAAACAGAAATTATTATTCGAGTTTCGATAAATAATGCTTGACACGCGAGATAAACTATGGTATCCTGACCCCAGCAAGCGAAAGGAGAGACGCATATGAAAACCAAAACCATGTCGGCCCTGCTGCGGGCCGTCCTGCTGGCGGCGGGGGCGCTGCTGGCGGTGTTCTTCTTCCTGTTTCTTCCGTTTTACGGGACAGACACGGTTCGGGCCGCGCCGGAGTTTGCCTGGGCCTATTGGCCGTGTCTTGTCTGGGCGTGGGCGTTTGCCGTGCCGATCTTCTGGGCCCTGGTCCCGGCGTGGAGAGTCTGCGGCAGCATTGCTGTAAAGGGTATGGCCTTCACTGGGAAAAATGCCCGTGACCTGCGTACCGTCAGCCGCCTGGCCTTTGCCGACGCGGTGATATTCCCGGCGGGAATGCTCATTGTGGCCTATCTGGGTGCGGGCAGTGCACCTCTGACCCTCCTGATCACGCCGCTGGTGACCTTCTGCTGCCTGGCGGCGGGGATCGTGCTGTATGTCCTGTCCCGGCTGGTGGCGGATGCCGCCGCCCTGCGGGAGGACAACGACCTGACCATTTAAGGAGGTGGGGACATGATCGTATTCAACATCGACGTGATGCTGGCCCGGCGGAAAATGAGCCTCACCGAGCTGTCCCACCGGGTGGGGATCACCATGGCCAACCTGTCCATCCTGAAAACCGGCAAGGCCCGGGCGGTGCGGGTGGACACCCTGAACAAGCTCTGCCGGGCCCTGGACTGCCAGCCCGGGGATCTGCTGGAGTACCGGCCCGGCCCGGAGGACGATAACGTTCCGGAATAATCCGGGCGAAAATTACGATTTGTTGTCAGATAGGAGAGCAATATGAACCTTTGCAATCGCAATGACATTCAGGCGCTTTTGCAGCGCCACGGCTTTCACTTTTCCAAGGCCATGGGCCAGAACTTTCTCGTTGAGGGGTGGGTGCCCCGGGACATTGCCGCCGCCAGCGGCGCGGACGAGCACACCGGGGTGCTGGAGATCGGCCCGGGCATCGGCCCCCTGACCCGGGAGCTGGCCCGGCGGGCCGGGAAGGTGGTGTCCGTGGAGCTGGACCGGCGGCTGTGGCCGGTGCTGGGGGAGACCATGGCCGGGTGCGAAAATTTCACCCTGGTGCAGGGGGACGTGATGCAGCAGGACCTGGCGGCCCTGGTGGGGGAGCACTTCGGGGGCCTGCGGCCTATCCTGTGCGCCAACCTGCCCTATAACATCACCACGCCGCTGCTGACCCGGGTAGTGGAGAGCCGGTGCTTCGACTCCGTGACGGTGCTGATCCAGAAAGAGGTGGCCCAGCGGATCTGCGCCGCCCCGGGGACGGCGGACTATGGGGCCTTCTCCCTGCTGATGCAGTACTATACCCGGCCGGAGCTGGTGTTCGAGGTGCCCAACACCTGCTTCCTGCCGGCCCCCAAGGTGACCTCCGCCGTGATCCACTGCCCGGCGCGGCGGGAGCCGCCGGTGCAGGTGTGCAGCGAGGCCATGCTGTGGCGGACGGTGCGGGCGGGGTTCGCCCTGCGGCGCAAGACCCTGGTGAACAGTCTGCAAACCGGGTTCCCCCTGCCCAAAGACCAGCTGGCGGTCATCGTCACCGGCTGCGGCCTGCCGGAAAACGTCCGGGGTGAGCGGCTGAGCCTGGCGGACTATGCCGCCCTGGCCAACGCCCTGGCAGCGGTGTGAACCTCCGCGAGGCTTTTGGAACAGCCAAAACAAAGAGAGCCGCACGGCTGTGCGGCTCTCTTTGTTTGAGGATAGAAAGGAAAAGCAATTCATGTCGTAGGAATTACTGTAGCTAAGATACACCATGAGAAAAAATTTGTAAAGCGACAAAATCTCATTTTACCATTACACAATGTCATGGAATCATCCAATTTTTACGGTTCGTGCAGGATAGCTTCCCGAAAATTGGACAAAATGCATAGGATCCATCTCTTGCCCGGGAGAAAGGTACGTTGTATAATAGGAACATGAAATTCTTTCATGGCGGGAGGCGCACATGGATACGAAGAAACTGGAGGCCCTGGCGGCGGCTGTGGAACATGGCAGCTTCACCCGGGCGGCGGAGGCCCTGGGCTATACCCAGTCCGGCATGACCCACATGATGAATAGTCTGGAGCGGGACATCGGCTTTCCGGTGCTGCTGCGGGGCCGGGCCGGTGTGCGGCTGACTCCGGCGGGGGAGCGCATCTATCCCCTGGTTCGCCAGGTGCTGTCCGCTTCCCAGGCCCTGGACCGGGAGATCGCCCTGATCAATTCCCACAAGGAGGACACCATCCGGGTAGCCGCCTATTCCAGCATCGCCATGCACTGGCTGCCGGAGGTGATCCAGCAGTTCCGCCGTGTCCACCCGGAGCTGACGGTGGATATCCAGATGGGCAGCGTGGAGGAGGTATACCGCTGGGTCCGGGAGGACAAGGCGGACATGGGCTTTGCCAGCCTCCAGGACGGGATGACCATGGACTGGCTCCCCCTGGCGGAGGACCCGCTGCTGGCCATCCTGCCGCCGGAATATGACCTGGGCGGCCGGGAGCGGTTCGACGTGCGGGATTTCAGCAGCCACGAGTTTCTGATGCCCTCCATGGGCTTCCACCTGGACATTCTCCGGGCCTTGAACCGCTCCGGCGTCACGCCGGTGATCCGCACCACCCAGGTGTCCGACAGCGTCATCATCTCCATGGTGGAGCACGGCCTGGGGGTCAGCGTCCTGTCGGAGCTGGTGCTCAAGGGCCGCCGGGACGCCGTGCAGGCGGTGCCCCTGGACCCGCCGGCCTTCCGGGAGCTGGGCATCGTCACCCGGGACCGCCGGGAGCTGCGGCCCGCCGCCCGGCGCTTCATCACCGAGGCCCGGGACATCATTCGCCAGATCAAATAGGAGGAGCCTATGCTGACATTTACCCCCATCACCCTGGAACATCACGCCCTGCTGCGCAAATATTACGCCGGGTGCGACTATCGCCTGTGCGAATACTCCGCCGGGACCAAGCTCATGTGGAGCCTGTATCTGCGGCCCTCCTTTGCCGAGGAGGCGGGCTGCCTGATCGTCCGCAACCGCATCGACGGCGAGTGGGTCTTTGACTACCCGGTGCCCGGCCCCGACGGCGACGTGGACGCCGCCCTGACGGCCATCGAGAGCTACTGCACCGACACGGAGACGCCGCTGGTGATCTCCGTGGTGCCGGAGGAGAAGGCCCCGGAGCTGCTGCTGCGCTGGCCCCGCCTGCGGATGAACAACGAGCGCAACTGGAAGGACTATCTCTATCGGGCGGAGGACATGGCCGCCTTTGCGGGCCGGAAATACAGCGGCCAGCGCAACCACATCAACAAATTCCGCAAGGAGTACCCCGACGCGAAATTTATCCCCCTGACCGGGGCGGACATGCCCCTCATCGAGAATTTCTGGGCGGATTATGAGCAGGAGTTCCAGAAAACCAGCTTCAACGCCAAGCGGGAGCTGGCCTATGCCAAGGCCCTGGCCCGGCTGCTGCCGGAGGGGTGGCTGCTGGGCGGCGGCCTGCTGGTGGAGGACCGGCTGGTGGCCATGAGCCTGGCGGAGAACTGCGGCGGCACCCTGATCATCCATGTGGAAAAGGCGCTGTACTCCCACCAGGGGGCCTATCCCACCCTGGTCCAGGCCTTTGCCGCCCATTTCGGCGGCGGCTGCGTCTATATCAACCGGGAGGACGACGCCGGGGACCAGGGCCTGCGGACCTCCAAGCTGCAGTATCTGCCGGTGCGCCTGGCAGGGAAGCTGCGGTTCGAGGTCCGGTGCGAGGCGGACCGCCTGCGGGAGATCCCCACCGTCACCACCCCCCGGCTGACCCTGACGCCGCTGGAGGAGCGGGACGAGGCCGCCTATAACGCCCTGTGCCTGGACGATGCGCGCAACCGCTGGTGGGGTTATGACTATCGCCAGGACCTGAAGGGGGAGCTGACGGAGGATTACTTCCTGTCTGTGGCCCGGCGGGACTTCGCCGCCCGGCGGGCGGTGAACTTCGCCGTCCGGCTGGATCGCCAACTGATCGGCGAGGTGGTGCTGTACCGGTTCGACTGGCGGGGCGGGGCGGAGCTGGGCTGCCGCATTGACCCGGCCTATGCCGGGCACGGCTACGGCGCCGAGGCCTTCGCCGCGGCGGCGGACTGGGCCCTGTTCCGACTGAGCCTGGCCCGGGTAAAGGCCAAGTGCTATAAGGAGAACGCCGCCTCGTATAAGATGCTCTCCGCTTGTATGCGCCCGGCAGGGGAGGACGAGACCTTCTTCTATTTTGAAAAAACCGTGTGACAACAAAAAATCTTCTCTTGTGATGTCTACAAGAGAAGATTTTTTTGCATAGAATCCGGCTTTATACCCCGGCGTACCGGGAAAGGAACTGGCGGGTGCGCTCCATCCGGGGATGGTTGATCACCTGCCGGGGGTCCCCCTGCTCCACGATGACGCCGCCGTCCATGAAGATCAGCCGGTCCGCCACGTCCCGGGCGAAGGCCATCTCGTGGGTTACCACGATCATGCTGGTGCGGCGGTCGGCCAGCTGGCGGATGACCCGCAGCACCTCGCCGGTAAGCTCCGGGTCCAGGGCGGAGGTGGGCTCGTCAAAGCAAAGCACGTCCGGCTCCATGCACAAAGCCCGGGCGATGGCCACCCGCTGCTTCTGGCCGCCGGAGAGCTGGTGGGGATAGTGGCCCGCCCGGTCGGACAGGCCCATCTGCTCCAGCAGAGCCTGCCCCCGGTCCCGGATGTCCGCCTCCGATTCGCCGGGTGCCTTGACCAGACGCCTGGCCAGGGTCACGTTTTCCAGGGCGGTGTATTGTGGAAACAGGTTGAAATCCTGGAACACCAGACCGAAATGCAGGCGCTTTTCCCGCAGCTCCCGCTCCCGCACCGGAGGGCGGGACCCGTCCAGCAGGGTCTGGTCCCGCAGGGAGATCACCCCGGCGTCCGGCCGCTCCAGGAAGTTCAGGCACCGCAGCAGGGTGGTTTTCCCGCTGCCGGAGGAGCCGATGACGGACAGCGTCTCCCCTTCCGGCAGGTCGAAGCTCACATCCCGCAGCACCCGGGTGCTGCCGAAGGATTTTTCCAGGTGCGCAACGCTCAGATAAGACATATGCTCCTCCCTTTCAGCGGAAATAGCTCAGACGGCGCTCCAGATACCGGAACAGCAGCGTCAGAAGCCCCACAAACAGCAGATAGTATACCCCGGTATAGAACAGGGGCCAGGTGATCCCGGCGGACTTCACATAGTCCTCACCGGCCTTGGTCAGCTCCACAATGGCGATGATCCGGGCCAGGGACGTGTCCTTCACCAAGGTGATGATCTCGTTGGACATGGGAGGCAGGATCCGCTTCACCACCTGAAGCAGGGTGATTTTGAAGAAGATCTGGCGGCGGGTGAGGCCCAGCACCTGACCGGCCTCCCGCTGACCCGCCGGGACGGCCTGGATGCCGCCCCGGTAGATCACGGAGAAATAGCAGGCGTAGTTCAGCACAAAGGCCACGGTGCACGCCAGCATCCGGTTGCTGCCCCAGATGTTGTGACCAAACCACAGGCCGGGGCCGTAGAAAATGATGATCAGCTGCAGCACCAGGGGCGTGCCCCGAATCACCCACACCAGGGCGTCGAACACCGCCCGCACCGGGCGGCAGCGGCTCATGGAGCCCAGGGCCACCAGCAGGCCCAGCGGCAGGGAGAACGCCAACGTCAGCCCAAACAGGACGGCGGCCTGGCGCATCCCCTGGAGCAGGGAAAGGGTTACGGTCCAGAACATGGCCTTATGCGGCGGGGACCACGACGACCTGGGCGTTGCGGCAATAGGCGGGGGTGCAGGTCATGGCGGTCTGCACGCCGCCGGTGAGGGTCATGCCGTTCCACACCACGTCGATGGCCTTGCTGTTGAGCTCGTTGACCTTCTGGCCCCACTCAATGATGACGAACTCCACGTCCACCCCCAGGCGCTGGGCTACCAGCCGGGCCAGCTCCGCGTCAAAGCCGGTCCACTGGCCGTTGTTGTCCTTATAGTCCATGGGGGCAAACTCCGTGATGCCCACCACCAGGGTGCCCTTGCCCCGGATATAAGCCACGTCGCCGCCGGCGTCCTCGGTATAGCCGGTCTGGGGCATCTCCGCCAGCAGGTCCTCCCGGATGCCGAACTGCCGGGCCAGGGTCTGGGTGGTGCCGTCCTGATAGGCCTCGGCCAGAACGGAGGTGATGAAGTCGGCCAGGTCAGAGCCCTGGCGGCAGCCGATGCCGTACTCCTCCTGGGTGAGGCTGTCGGTATAGGTCAGGTTGGGATAGCTGGTGTCCGGCCCGATCATGGCCCCGGCCATCAGCAGGTCGATGACGGCGGCGTCGGATGTACCGGCGGCCACCTCCATCAGGGCGGCGGCCTGATCCTGGACGCTGTTGACGGTCCAGCCCTTCTCCTTGGCCACCTCCTCACCGGCGGACCCGGCCTCCACGGCGTAGACCATGGTTTTCTCGTCGGTGCCGGTGTTGGTGTTCTTCTGGCCGCAGGCGGCCATGGCGGCGGTCATAGCCAGCAGCAGGAGCAGGCACAGCCCGCGGCGGATGGTATTTTTCATGATTTCCTCCATTCCCCGGCCCCTACCGCCGGGCGATTTAGTATACTAATACGCTACCACACTACTGAGATAAAGTAAAGATGGGAAAAGCCACAAATTTACACGGTGGCGGCTGTGTAATTTGCACGAACGACACAAAATGGCAAAAAGTACGCGCGACACGGACAAATGTGCAAAGCCAAGACGGCTCTTATTTCGGTCATTGCGCGACCAGTCCGCAGACTGGTCGCGGCAATCCGTTCTGAGTTGTGAAGGACTGGTATCCACTTGAACACACAGAGGACGGATTCCCACGTCGGCCCGTCAAGCGGGCCTCCTCGGAATGGCAGACCAGCGGTATTTGGCAGATTGACAGCGATTGAGGGGGACGGCAGCGGGGCATGCTAAAGGGGAGAGGAGGCGCGCATGGACATTTTTGACGGATTGACCGCCCTGGGCGGACTGTGCCTGTTTCTGTTCGGCATGCAGATCATGGCGGAGGCGCTGCAGCGCCGGGCCGGGGGACGGCTGGAGGGCCTGCTGCGGCGGATGACTCGCAGCCGCTGGGCGGGGTTTTTCACGGGCCTGGCGGTGACGGCGGCGGTGCAGAGCTCATCGGCGGCCATGGTGATGGTGGTGGGCTTCGTGAACTCCGGTATGCTGACCCTCCGCCAGGCGGTGGGGGTCATCATGGGCACCAACGTGGGCACCACGGTGACGCCCTGGCTGCTGAGCCTGGGAGGTCTGGAGGGCGGCGGCGTCCTGGGGCGGCTGCTGCGCCCGGCGGGCTTTGTGCCGCTGCTGAGTCTGTGGGGCATTGCGGCGTATCTGGCCGGAAAGGGCAGCCGCCGGGACACCGGCCAGGCCCTGCTGGGCTTTGCCGTTCTGATGCAGGGCATGGAGATCATGACCGCCGCCGTATCGGGCCTGGCCCGGGCGGAGGGCTTCCGGCAGCTGTTCACGGCCTTCGGCAGCCCCCTGCTGGGGGTGCTGGCCGGGGCGGTGCTGACGGCGGTGATCCAGTCCAGCTCCGCCTCGGTGGGGATATTGCAGGCCCTGGCCGCCAGCGGACAGGTGACGGTGGGGGCCGCCATCCCCATCGTCATGGGCCAGAACATCGGCACCTGCGTGACGGCGATGCTGTCCTCCGTGGGGGCCAGCCGCAGCGCCCGGCGGGCGGCTCTGGTGCATCTGCTGTTCAACCTGGCCGGGGCGGGTATCTGGCTGGGGGTGTTCTGGCTGGTGAAGGCGCTGGCGGCTCCGGCCATTCTGGACCGGGCCGTGACCCTGCCGGGGGTGGCCGTTATCCACACGGCCTTCAACCTGCTGTGTACGGCGGCGCTGTTTCCGGCGGCGGGCCTGCTGGAGCGGGCGGTGCTGCGGCTGCTGCCCGGAGAGGAGACGCCCTCCGCGGAGCCGGATCCCCGTCTGCTGGCGGCTCCGGCGGCGGCCCTGGAAAGGTGCCGGGAGCTGACCCTGGAAATGGCGGACCTGGCCCGGGACAACCTGCGCCGGGGGATTCAGGCCCTGACGGAGGTGCACCCCGACTCGGCCCGGGAGCTGCGGCGGCAGGAGGAGCGCATCGACGGCCTGGAGGACGCCCTGGGCACGTTTCTAGTGCGGCTGGGCGGACGGACCCTGACCCGCCGGGACAGCGCCCGGGCGGCGGAGCTGCTGATGCTCATGGGCGACCTGGAGCGGCTGGGGGATCACGCCATGAACCTGCTGGAAAGCGGGGAGGAGCTGCGGGACCGGAAAATAGAGCTGCCGCCGGAGGATCGGCGGCAGCTTCGGGTGCTGACGGAGGCGGTGGAGGAGATCGCGGACCTGGCGTTGGCGGCCTTCCGCCGGGAGGACGCCGCCGCCCTGGGGCAGGTGGAGGCCCTGGAGCAGGTCATCGATGGCCTGCGGCAGCGGCTGCGGGCCCGGCGCATCCGGGAAACGCAGCCGGGAGAGGGGGCCATGGAGCTGAGCTTCGTGTGGTCGGACGTACTGACGGACCTGGAGCGGGCGGCAGACCACTGCTGCAACATCATGGAGTGCGTGGCGGACCTGTCCGCCGGGAACCGGAATCTCCACGCATCCCAGCTGGCGGTCCGGCAGCGGGATCCGGCCTTCGACAGCCGGGTCCGGGCCTATGAGCAGAAGTACAGGCTGTGATCCTGTCAAAAAGGGCAAAGCCCTTTTTGACAAAAGGCTTGCAGTCTGCCGCGCGCATAATTTGTTCGCTGTAAGCGAACAAATTCCACACTTGCAGACTGAGAAGTGTTTTTTGCGACGTACACGCCGCCGCAAAAAACGGATCACAATTTATTTGCCGCCTGCGGGCGGCAAACTCTGCGAGGCTTTGCGGATAAGCTGACCCCGGCGCAGGAAATCCTGCGCCGGGGTCTTACATATCAGGTATTTATCAGGGGCGGAACCTGTCCCACAGGTCTCCCCAGAAGTTGGAGTCGTCGTCGTCATCGTCGTCATCGCCGGGGATGATGGGCAGGATCGAGGGCTTCTTGTTGTGCGCCGGGCACAGCTCGCCCTCCTCCTTGCCGGTGAGGGTCTGGAGCAGGTACTCGTCGTCCTGGGCCTTGATGTCCTTGATGATCTCGCGGTTCCAATCCAGGGCGGCAATCTCCACCACGCTGCTGGCCGGGCAGTACTCCGTGGCCAGGTGCTTGCCGTCCTTGCAGTAGCGCACCATCTTGTGGACGTTGCAGCTCTGGGTGGGGGCGGTGTCTGCCGCCACGGTGACGGTGGTGACGCGATTGCCCCGCAGATCGTGGGTGCAGGCGTCGGTGGCCAGCAGGCCGCTGTCCTGGCAGACGGTGACCTGGACCAGGCCGGAGCAGCTGTTGAAGTCCTTGTTCTCCAGGCCGTCGTGGATGCGGCGCATGACCTCGCGCCACAGCACGGCGGAGGGGTTGCCCAGGGACTCGGAGAACCGCTCGTTGGACTTGTAGCCCGTCCAGACGGCGGCGCTGTAATACGGGGAGAAGCCCGCGAAGTAACGGTCGCGGTTTTCATCGGTGGTACCGGTCTTGCCGGCGATGGTCATGCCGGAGAACCGGGCCTCGCCGCCGGTGCCGCTGGTGATGACGCTCTTGAGGGTCTGGCGGATGATGTAGGCGGTGGTGGCCTTCATGGCCACGTTGGACTCCTTGTTGTTCTCGCAGACCAGGTTCCCCTGGGAATCCTCCACCCGATAGAAGGTCCGGGGCGGGGTGTACACGCCGTCGTTGACGAAGGCGCCGTAGGCCGCCGCCATCTCCTCGGTGGTGACGCCGTATTCATAGCCGCCCAGGCCCATGTTGCCGGACTGCTGGCTGTCGGCCTGGGTCAGGGTGGTGAAGCCCAGCTTCTCCACCATGAAGGTGTAGGACTGATAGGTGCCCAGCTCCTCCACCGTGCGCACGGCGCAGGTGTTCAGAGAGCGGACCAGGGCGGTATAGAAGGAGGTCAGGCCCCGGAAGCCGCTGCCGGAGTTGGAGGGCCATGCGCCGTAGCCGGGCAGGTCCCGGACGGGATAGTCGTCGATGGCGGAGGCGGCGGTGATGGTGCCGTTATCCAGAGCCGGGGCGTACACGGACACGGGCTTGGTGGCAGAACCCGGCTGACGGGCCGACGTGGCCCAGTTCCAGCCCCGGTCCACCTCCTTGGCGCCGGTGCCGCCCACCATGGCCACCACGTCCCCGGTGTAGGGGTCCACAATGGTGATGGCCGCCTGGAGCGGCTCGCCCTTGGAGTCGGTATACTTGGCGTAGTTGGTGTTTTCAAACACGGACTCGGCGATGTCCTGGATCTTGGGGTTCTGGGTGGTATAGATCTTGTAGCCGCCGTTATAGACCTTGCTGACGGCCTTTTCAAAGGCTGTGCGGACATAGCCGTCGGCGTCTGCGGGGTCGTCGGTCAGGCCAAAGACCTCCACAAACTTCTCGGCCACATCGGTGATGACCTCGTCGGTGAAGTAGGAGTTGTTGGCGGTGCTGACCACGGCGGGCTTTTCGTCCTCCTCCTGGGGCCCCACATAGCTGCCCAGGTTGGTGTAGCCGTTGGTGAATACCACCTCCTCGGCCTTGGCGGCGTCATAGGTGGCCTGGTCGATCTTTTCCTGGGCCAGCATGGCGTCCAGCACGTCCAGCTGCCGGTTGCGGTTCTGCTCCCGGGTCCAGTCGCTGCGCAGGGGGTCATACTGAGAGGGGTTATTGGTGATGCTGATGAGGCACGCGCACTCAGCCAGGGTCAGCTCGGACACGTCCTTGTGGAAGTACATCCGGGAGGCGGTCTGCACGCCGTAGCACTGATTGCCCAGGTAGATGGTGTTCAGGTACATCTCCAGAATCTCGTCCTTGGAGTAGTCCTTTTCCAGGGCCAGAGCCCGGTACACCTCCGTCACCTTGCGCTTGACGGTGTTCTCGTTGTTGCCGGTGACGTTCTTGATGAGCTGCTGGGTGATGGTGGAGCCGCCCTGGGTGTTGCCCTTGGTAAGGGTCCGGAACACGGCCCGGACGGTGCCGTGCCAGTCCACGCCGTGGTGGCTCTCGAAGCGCTTGTCCTCGATGGCGATGGTGGCCTCGCGGAGGTTCTTGGGGATGGAATCAAAATCCACCCAGATGCGGTTTTCGTCGCCGAACAGGGTCTGGTACATGACCAGCTCCTTGGTATCCGGATCCTGATAGTACAGCTCCGTGGACACCTTCTGGTCATACTCGGACATGTCCACCTCCACATGTCCCTTCAGGGACGTGTTGACGTAGGTCATGAAGATCCCCACGAAGATGGCGGAGGTCAGCACGGTGACCAGGAGGATGGTACCAAGGACGATGCCGATGGTCCGCCCCACACGGCGGCCCTTTCCGGACTTTTTCCCTGTTTTGGCGCTCTGCTCTGTCTTTTTCGGCTGGTTGTCTTTGTTCATAGACAGGGCACCTTCCTTTCTCTGTTACTGGTGTATGTGCCGCACCGATTGCGGCATGGATGAGAAAACATTCTACTCCATAATAAAAACTATTGTATCATACCTGTCAACTACTGAAAAGTACTATTTGCGGAGAAAATTGAATTTTTACATAGGGATTGTGCGGGTATTTGACGGTAATCAGCTGTAAATAACGCGGTTTTGCAATAAAATGCGTGCTCCTCCTGCCTCTTGCTTTTTCCGGCGGAATCGGGTATGATACAGGCAACTGCAACAGGAGGTAAATGGAAATGAGCGAAGAATTCGGCCCTAATTTCATCACCCTTACCGATGAGGACGGCAACGACATCGAGCTGGAGTATGTGGACGCCCTGGAGGACAACGGCCAGACGTATATGGCCTTCTTCCCCACGGTGGACGATGAGACAGACGAGGAGGCGGCCGAGGATTTCGGCCTGGTGATCCTGAAGTCCGTGGTGGAAAACGGCGAGGAGCTGCTGGCCACCCTGGACAGCGATGAGGAGCTGCAGCGGGTGTATGACCTGTTCATGGAGCAGCTGATGGAGGAGGATGACGAAAATTCCTGACCGGATGGCCGGTCTATGGACCCTGCATCCGGCAAACCGCACACAAAAGACGCTCCAATGGGGCGTCTTTTGTGTGCCGGAAACGATTTTAGCAAACCGGAACCCCCTTCGTGAAAATGCCGAAGGGCGGGGTTCGCTTCCGGAAAATTCCAGGGGGAATACGCAAGTTTCCCCTTTTATTTTCCCGCCGGGTCTGGTATACTATGGGTGTCGTCGAAAGACGGCTCCCTGCGAGGTGTGACGGGTCTTTTTTATCCTCACATTTTGTTATAGGGGATGTCGGATCAGTATGTGAACAGCAGGCCTCCCGGTTGCCGTCTGCGGCTGGAAGTTGGAAGCTACGAAGCACGCTGGAGACAACCCACCTGCTGAATCGGTGCAGGTTATAACTCGGCCCCCACGGCCCCGCAGGCTTGTGCTTATACGCACGCTGACACGCCGCAATCTGAGAAGATTGCGGCGTGTATTTTTTTATCCCGCGGCTTCCAGCATATGCTCCAGCAGGATGCCGTAGCCCTGGGAGGGGTCGTTCACCAGCACATGGGTCACTGCGCCCACAAAACGCCCGTTCTGGATGATGGGGCTGCCGCTCATGACTGTGTCAAGATAGGGACAACAATTTTTCTGAATTTTTTTAGATTGCCTTTTTTCCAAGGCGAATTTCAGGGAATTCTATCAATCCGGAAAGCTCATCCGAGAAGTTCCACTCAATGCGTATGTTTTTATCCGGATGAACAACGATTCTTTTGATCAACTCCTTTGTAAGTTCCGGTGTCAGTTTTTCCAGCCCTTGATAAGGAGCAACTTTTTCGATGCCAATAATTCTTTCCGTGCTGACTTGAATTTTATCTCTGATTAGCGCGATCCTTTGTTCGGTCATTACGTAACGTGCTTTTAATTTCTCCTCCTGTTCCGATAACCGACTTTTTTCGGAAGTGTAGGTTTCCTTGCTAATATCAGCGCATACATATTTTTCATATAATCCCATTTTGTCGGCCTCGATACGGTCAATCTGTTTGCGAAGAGTTTGGCACTCATTCCGTAAAATCTGATCACTGTTTTTTGCAACATGACTTTCTTTTTTGATTGATTGGATTTTTGCGTCCAGTAGCCTGCACTGTGTTGTAATGGCGCGCAAAACAATCTGCTCCAGCTGATCGTTGTCTATCACTACATCTTTGCATTGTGTCTTGGGTTCGTATCGGTGCATAGAGCATCGCCAGTTCTTGTTTGCTTCTTTACCTTTGCTCAGCCTGTTTCCGCAGCAACCGCATATAAGCAAAGAGGTGAAGGGATTGTCCGACTTTGTGCCGCTGCCTTTCTTTACCGACTTTATTGTGGATAAAGCCTGGTAATAGGTTTCACGGCTGATGATTGCCTCGTGCGTGTTCGGAATAACCTGCTGCATTTCCACCGGAACTTGCCTTACATGATTGCTCCCGACTCGCACAACATGCGATTTGAACGGTACAGTGTCACCGGTATAAATCCGGTTGGTCAGAATATTGCGAACCGATTCATAGCTCCATGAGGATCGTGTTTTATACTTTCCTCGAACATCAGCAAGATATACTGATGGCGTAGGGATTGATGCTCCGTTTAGCTTTCGAGCAATATTTGTCACAGTAATTCCGTCAGCGGCCCATTCAAATATTTGCCGAACCACCTTTGCAGCCGACTCGTCAACAACGATGGTGTTTCGCATATCACCTTTCTTGTATCCGAAAGGTGCGGTTCCATAGATAAACTCGCCGCTCAGCTTTTTCAGATCAACGGCGCTTTTGATTTTTTTCGAGATATCATGGCTGTACATCTGGTTGACTAAGTTGTGTATCGCCAGTTCAAGTCCTCCGGTCGCCTCTCCAAGCTCCATACTGTCAAACTGGTCGTTTATGGATATAAATCGGACATTATAAAGCGGAAAAACGAATTCAAGGTAATGGCCTGCCTCCAGGTAGTTACGAGCAAAGCGGGAAAGGTCACGCACAATGATGGTGCGAACTTTTCCGCTTTTAACAAGTTCAATCAGACGATTCATTCCGGGACGATTCATATTGGTCCCGCTATACCCGTCATCTACAATCTCCAAAAAACTCTCCTCTTGGAACCCATGTTCGCACAGATACCTTTTCACACAGATACGCTGGGATTGAATGCTGCAGCTTTCCTCCATGCTGCCAACTTCGGAATCCCCATCTTCTTTTGACAGCCTCAGATATGAAATGTCGATTCTCTCATCCAACCTGGAGCACCTCCTCTGCACAGTTCTGGATATCTGCAATCATCTTGTATGGGTCACTAAAGTTAAAAACAATGCTGATATCACGGCTGTCGTGTACAAGGATTTTCTTGACAAGAAGTCGCAGGATTTCCGGCGTAAGCTCCGGAAGCGACTGATATTCTTTCATGTTACGCAGCCATGCCTGTACATCAGACAGCTTTTCCTGTACCGCGCTTTTGTGAACATTGATATTCTCTTCGACATTCTGCAAATCTTTCAGTTGTTGTAAATACTTTGCTCTCATATATTCGTACTCATTTCGGTCGATAATGCGGGCGGTCAAATCAACGAGAAGACGTTCCATCCTATCCTCTAGTCTTTTGCGTTTTGCGGATATGCTTGCCGATGACCCTGCCAGTTCCGCACATTCGAATTTAACAGCTGCGGAGTTCTTTATATCTGCAATCAGCTGCTCAACATCCACAGCTACTTTCATTTGCTGGTCAATTGCGTTCTTAACAACAGAATAGATCCTCTCCTGCCTGACATAATGGCTTGTGCATTGTATATGCTCGGAATACCGATAGGTATTGCAATCATAAAATATACGGCTTGGGGTATTTGCACCTATCCGCGCGCAGCCTTTTCCTGCCGACATAAGGCTGTGACAATCCGCACAATAAACCAGTCCCCGGAAAAGCTCCCTGTAGTCGTTCTGAAAATCGTTTCTTTCTGCATAATTCCTGCGTTTTTCCAGCTCTTTGGAATTCACTTTTTGAACCATATCGAACAGCTCTTTCTGAATAATTGCCGGATGTGCATTTTCAATGATCTTCCATTCTTCCTCCGGACGATGTTTCTTGCTAAGACCAACCCTACTGCGCGTTATTCTTCCGTGAACACGAGAGCCCACATACACCATGTCCTGCGTAATCTTACGAACAGTTCCTCTTATCCACAATGCATTCTTGTATTTTTTTGCAGTTGTCACTCCGCGCTCATAACGAATTTTTCCGGGGCATGAAACTCCGTCTGAATTCAACGCACGGCATATTCCGTTAAAGCTGACACCGTTCGCTCTCATCTGAAAAATTCGCAAAACAATCGGTGCAGTTTCCGGGTCAATCTCAAATGTGTTATGCTCCGGATCCCTCACATAGCCATATGGGATGCTTCCTGAAGATGGAAGATATTCACCTGTGTCCATTTTTGCGTGTATCGATGAACGAATTTTTCTGGATATATCCTTGACATAGTAATCATTCATCACCATTTTCAGCGGAAGTGTAAGCGCAGATGCATCCGCATCCGGTGCGGCACTGTCGTAATCATCGTTAATACAGACCAGACGAACGTTCATTTCAGGAAATATGCGCTCGACAAAATTGCTCGTCATTACAAAATGGCGTCCCAGCCTTGAAATATCCTTGACAATGACACAGTTAACCCTGCCGGAGCAAATGTCATCAAACATCCTCTTAAATCCGGGACGTTCAAAATTCATACCGGTATAGCCATTATCGCAATATGTGTCAACAAGCACGATGTCATTCTTGCCGACAAGGTAATGATCGCCGATTTTCTTTTGATTCCCAATAGAATTTTGCTCTGTATCATCCCCATCCTCGACGGAAAGGCGACCATAGAAGCCTGCTTTCCAGATTGCAATTTCATTCTTCATCTCTGCTATAGAACGATTTACTCGACTTTTTCGCGCCATCTCAGCTCACCTCCTTCTGCCGAAGCATCTCTTTGTAATAAGCCAACTCATTTCTGAAGTTGAAATCAATTCGGATGTGTTTGTCCTTGTAAACATAGATTTTATCAATAAGAGTGACGACAACCTCTCTGGAAAGCTCTGTAATGCCATTGAACCTTGCAATTGATGCCATCCACTCCCTGGGAGAAGAGCTCGACAGTGATTTTTCTCTGTCGGCAGTCAGGTGCCGAATTGCATCTTCGGCTTCGTTAATCAAACCGGCATATTTGCTTCGCATTCTTTCATATTCACTGCGATCAATCAGATCATCGTTGAGAGCTTCATATAATTTCATACGGAACTCTTGATAACGATCAAGTTCGCTGTTCTTTTGAGCAATCGCCAAATCCAAGCGCTTTACATGAGCATCTTCCAGCTTTCTTTTTCCCATTTCATTCAGCAGTTCCTCCATATCCAGAATGATTTCAATCTGTTTGGTGATCGCTCGTAAAACCGTCTGTTCCAACTTTCCTTGTTCAAAACTATGACTGCTACAACCATTTCCTCGTTTATTGGTCGAGCAAACATAATATCCAAAAGATTTGTTTCCCCGTTTAACAGTTCTGCGCAGCATAGAGCCGCCGCAATCGGCGCAGAATACCATACCGGACAACGGATACACAATATCGTTTTCGGGGGCCGTCCGTGTATCCCGCGCCAGCATACGCTGTACCGTCGTAAATGTCAGTGGATCAATAATGGACTCATGATTATTCTCAACAACAACCCAGTCCTTTTCCTCACGTAACCGCATCTTTTTGACTTTGTAATTGGGAGTCCCTCGTTTTCCTTGAACAAGTTTTCCAATGTAAATTGGATTTGTTAGTATTCTGCTGACCGTTACGGCCACCCATTTCGATTCGGATGAGGTTTTGAATCCAGTTTTGTACTTCAGCCCCATGCTTTTTTTATATTCTGCAGGAGGCAGAACCCTCTCACGGTTCAAAAAGTCAGCGATTGCTTGCTGATTGTATCCTTGAAATTTCAATGAAAAAATGCCTCTGACAACTTCCGCTGCATAATCATCTACAACAAGCTTGTGCTTGTCGTCAGTAGATTTGCAGTACCCATAGTTGGCAAAGGCACCTAAAAATTCGCCGTTGCCGCGCTGAATCCGAAATTGCTTCCGCAGTTTCTTGGACAACTCGCGGCAATAGGCTTCGTTCATTATATTTTTTACCGGTATAATAATATCATCACCGGCACGACTGTTTTCACTGTCAACATCATCGTTGATAGCAATAAAACGCACACCAAAGGACGGAAAAATCATCTCTAGATATTTTCCCGTTTCGATATACTCCCTCCCCAGCCTGGAGAGATCCTTCACAATTACACAATTTACTCTTTTTGATTGTACGGCATTCAGGACACTACGAAAGCCGGGACGATCAAAGTTCGTCCCGCTATAACCATCATCCTGAGCTTCCTCAATCAAATGAATATTAGGGTTACTCCGAAGAAATGCGCAAATCAGCTTACGCTGATTTGCAATACTATCACTCTCGTGTTTTGCGCCATCATCCTTGGATAGACGATAATATGCAATGGCATTATATTGTTCTAAATCAAGCGACTTTTGCCCGTTATCATAAAGCGCCATAACAAACCTCCTAAATATCTCAGGAAATTTGTTTCCGGTGCCCGTCCGGGTGGATGACCGTCCACCCTCATTGACCATATTTATTATGCATTAAAAACGCACATTTGTCAATGAAATCGCATGCACTACCACAACTTTCCTGATGCACGATCCATACTGCTTGCGTAAGCCGCAAGTCTGTCTTGCAGGCTCACATCAGTATCGGTATAACCGATTTCAACCACAATGCCGTCGTCTAAATAACGGTATGGGTTTCCGATTTGAGCAACATAATCTCTGATTCTTTCCCTGCGAGGAACTGAGGTATCAACTACAACATCTTTTATATCTCTAAGTGAAGAAAGTTCTGCACGGGAATCTGTAAACTCATTCATTTGGCCGCTCCTTTCGCTCAAAAGTAATTATTGCCAAGTTGTTATTTTCTATTCAACCAATCAGATTTTATCGTCCACCGGTGCCTGCAGCGAACAGGTCCACAGAAATTTCATCTCCCCGCCTTCATTATGGCCGGGCCGCGAGTTACGGGAGTATCATTGTCCCAGCTGCGCTTCATGGCGAAATGCAGGAGCTACCCGCATATTATTACTCGTGGTTCTGACTGCCAATCAGACGGATAGGCGCTCGACGCAGCTGGAATGTACCGATTCCGGACTGTTCAATTTTCAAGGAGCAGGTAAGCACAGGGGATGTCCTTACACAAGTAAATACGGACAGCTTTTTCGTTCCATACACTCGCAGACAAGAAAGTTTCAAAAAATGCCGGCTTCGGATATCCCGAAACCGGCATTTAACTCAAATCTTAAATTTTGAGATGTTGAGTGCAATATGTATGAGAATGTACTGCTTCAGATCCTCATCCATGCGGCCATACAAATAGGAGTTATGCTGATAAGTTACCGATGAGAGGTGAGGACTCGCCGAGAGGCTCCACCTGCAGGTCAGCGACCTTGCAGCGAATCCAGCGGCTGTTTTTTGCCTGCTCTTCATGATAATCCAGCAGTGTCGGGTAGGAACTGAACAGCGTATAATAGCTGTCCTGGCATGGTTTTTGCATAATGAAATGCTCCTTTCTTTGATTTTGACGGCAATGCCGCCTTGATATATGACAAAAGCCAGCACCCCCAAAGGACTGCTGGCTTTATGCCCGAATGAATTGGCCGGAAACAAAAAAAGTGCCATTTGCAATAACGCAAATGACACTGTGATAACTCTGTCAAACTATGCTTGGATCAGAACCAAACTTGATACTTACATGAATAGTATAACAGAAAACTTCGTAATAGTCAATCCATTCGCCGGAAAGGGCATTTTCAGCGCAAATCAATTTACATTCCTACTTCAAAAAGGCTGGTTGTGCAGTCAGAATGTAAATAGCATTGGTATAAAATATCATGATTTCCCGTGTTGTATTATGCCGGAAGTTCGGCGTTTCGTGACTTCAGGTAGATATCAATATCATGGTTAATGTACTGATATCCGGTCGTATGAAGAACATCATAAAACTCGTTCAGATAATCAAACACCCCGTAACGATGGAACAATTCTGCCGTCTGCTTACCGGTCAAAGCCTTATAAGTTTTATAGTTCTCAATGCAAAACACAGAAAAAGCCGTTTCTTTGCTCATGGTTGTTCCTCCTTACACATCGGGAAATTCAATTTTTCCCGTTTTTTCTTCCTGCTCAAAAAGCAGATAGAGCATATCCGTGCTGTATTGCCAGACCTTCGTATCCTCCTGCTCAAGAGTGGCATACAACTTTGAATTATACAACTTTGTGATTGCGTCATTTTCGGATATATTTTTCTTTTTTGCAATCATCCCTACAAGGTCGGCGCTGATGTAGGGCATAATTGCCGCAAATTGTTCCTGTCCCATATCATTGTTCCTCCGTTCTGATTTCTTTTGAATCAATGAAGCGAATATAAGAAAGCATCTTTTCTGTGTGGAATGTCCATTGATCCTGTAAGACCTCTGTCTTCAGCCGTTTTACCGTTTCGTCTGCATCCAGCACGCCGGTTTCAAAAAGCCGAATAGAGCTATATACATTATCATCCGCTACCGGACCGATATGCATGTCAAGCATCTTTTCCGGCGTTTCACCGCGGCGGTTTCTGACGACGAATTGCAGCCACTCCATATCGGCTCGATCAAAACGATGTATTTTCGCTTGCTTCTGCGCTAAAGCAAAATCAAATTCGTAGATCGAAACATAGCCGATATTCTTGCGCTCTCTGCGCATTTTGATTCTTGCCCAACGCTCCGCCTGGTGTTCGGACGTGGTCGTATAAAAGCCTGTTCCGAAATCAAGGAATGAATCACTGGTGCGGATCTCCGGCTTTTCAACGAGTACCGTGCTTCCGTGATAAATAATCATGCGAGTTCCTCCAATAGTTTATGAATGGTCTTCTGCTCCTGCCTCAGCGCAGAAAGCATTTCTGTATAATGTTTCCGAAGGGCAAGTTTTTCGCGGATTGTATCAACCGTTTCAGTATCTTTACCAATATATTTATCGCACAGCTTGCCGTTCTCTCGGTATCTAAGATAGTAGTATCCGTTTTTGCGGCAGGCAATCGAACCCTTGGGAAGTGCTTCAATCAGAGATTCGTATTGAAGAATCATCTGTTCATTGCGAACAGCTTCCTTCTGCACCACGGAATCAATCAGCATTGTTCTCACCTCGGCTTCATTATACCACACAAATCGCAAAATATCAATAGGTATGTGTGGTAAGATGGAAGCTGTTCTTGTCCGGCCAGCCATTCCGCACACGATCTGATACCGTGCCTCTCTGCCTTTGATCTTCGTCACAAGCGGATGCCCTGTATTGATGCGGATCTGCATATTGTCGGTTGCCGCGGTGAAAGCCTCCTTTGGCTTCCAGAACAGGTTTACACGGACGCGGCGGTTATAATGATATCGCCGTGTCTGCGCTGCCGCCATGTCTTCAAAATGTCCTGCTAACATACGGGAGGAAAAGAACTGCTTGTCTGTGATCTTGCTGCGCTTTTCGTTGAGACGCTGTTTGACTAATTTGTGATTCAAGCTCTGCTACGGTTAGACGAACACCGGCATTCTTCAGCCACTGCAATATTTCTTTATCCATAGCCCTGAACACGGATGTCTTGGTTTTGTCTGCCGGACAGAAGATGCACCTTGATGCAATCCGATAACGGGAAAGCTCATCATTGTCTGTTTCGGTTTCCGCAAGCCCCAGCTTTTGCAGATAAGTGACCGGGGGCTCATTGCGCCCGAGAGCTTCCGCAAAATTGAAGCGGCCGTTCAGCCATGCTGCT
>OIWQ01000587.1_pt1 | contig 47062 bp, 36 predicted proteins | sample 1587571 | NCBI WGS metagenome assembly OIWQ01 (sample SAMEA3888910, study PRJEB22519) | human gut metagenome | biome: human gut; feature: human-associated habitat; material: faeces | place: Denmark | collected 2010
AAAGGAGTTCTTTTCTACTCCGACAATTGCTTGTCACCTATACATGGTATCTTTCCGTTTTTCTTCAGAGCGTCGAGCAGAACCCGTTTCCGTGGATTATCGGCGGATTTCCGGAAAGCTCCACGCTGGGGAGATTCATGCTCGATGCTCCAGCCGGGGAACTCCCGGTAGGCGTGAAAGGTCCAGTCCCAGCCGTACTCTTCAAATAGTTCGATCAGATCCTTCAGATACTGGTCCGCCCCCTCCGCCCAGGAGATCACGCTGAATTCGCCGATGTAGATCGGCACCTGATACTTTTTTTGAAAGAGAATGACATCCTTCAAATCCTCCCGGAGCTTCTCCTTGTTCCAGTACTCCCCCTGAATGACGCCGGGATAGCTCCAGGTGAACGGAGTGGCCTTCAACACGCCTTGATGGGTGTAATCGACCGGAGCATAAGTGTGCGTGCTGTAGATGATGTTCGGGTCGTCGATCTTTTGAAACTTCCGCCAGTTCTCCAGATCCGCTTCCACAATGATCGGCGTTGCCGGATCGACTTCGCGGATCGCTTTGACGATCTTCCGGCTGATTGTGAACCAGGGATGTAGCTCGCCGGGAATGATGCCGGAGGCCTGCGGTTCATTTAAAATATCATAGCCGTAGATCAGCGGATTGTTTCGGTAATGTCCGGCCAGCTTCCGCCAGGCCTGTTCCAGCGGTGCGATCACTTCGCCAGGATCGGTGATGACGTTGCTGGAAACTTCGTTCTTCCGGCTCCCAGCCGGACCGCGGTGCAAGTCGATAACCAGTTTAATGCCATATTTTTTGCAAAGCGGAAGAAGCTGATCGATCTTCTCGATTTCGGCATCGATCCACTCCAGATATTTCCGACGGTCGGAGATGTCGCGTTTTCCGGGCTGCATCTGGTAGCGCAGCAGATTCGCCTTCCATGCCGCCAATTGCTGAAACGCCTCCTCGGAGAAATCGTTGCCGCTCATGAAGCCCCGGTATTTCGCCCCTTTGCAATCGCCCCGGGGAATCGCAGCGGTATCGGGCATTTTGTACTGCATTGCAGCGGATTCCTTTTCCTCCACCGCCTGATAGATCTGGAACCGCCTGAGCCAATAATCTCCGGTAGCGTTCTGAATTCCCATCCACAGCTGAATGGATTTTACCTGTTCCGGAATTTTCAACAGCAGATTGCAGGTTTTCCAGCCCGTCGTGCCGTAGCGGGGAATGCCCGCCGGTTCCGGATAACTCTTGCGGCCGTTGGGCTCCTCAATCACCAGCATAGCTTTGGCTCCCCAGTACGGCTTCTCCGGGTTGGGTATGCGCTCCACCTTCATTTCCGCCTCGATCCAGACGGTTCCTCGAATCAGAGCTGGATCGATTTTTCGCACCAGAATCTGATTGCCCCGGATATGCAGCGCGCCGTTCTCGATCATGCGATCACTTTTTCCGCTCCACTTCCGGAATTCCTCCGGAGAATGAAAATCCATGTCATATAACAATTTTCCTTTCCCATACTCCGCCATGGCCAGCAGTCCGGTGAACAACAGCGCCATCGTCAACAACCGTTTCATACTGCAGATTTCCTTTCTTTCAACCAAGGAATACGGTCTGAGATTCCTGCGATTTCCGCTTCTTGACTCGCGATCACCGCCCCTTCGGCAGCAAGGTGATATTCATGAATTGTCCAGGCTGTTTCGCCTCGCCGATCCCCGGTGTCAGCTGCAGATAGCCGGCACGTCCGTTTTCATTGGCGATGTTGACCAGCACATTCATTCTCATCGAAGCCCCCGGGATCAGTTTAAATGGGCTAACTCCTAGAATTGGAAACGCCAGCTCGTAAACCACCCGATCCGGCAGAACCTTCACCGCCCGTTGCATCTCCTCGTCCGGCCCGATACTTTTGCTGAAACTATCGTACGCGGCAGAAGATACGGCATGGCGGAAAACCCGAAGATTTCCATCAATAAATCCGACAGCGTATTCAAAATCATCATCCTGATACTGCTTCAGATCCGCCGGAGCATTGGAAAGCGTATCGAATGCAATCTGCAACCCATCCCCCTCGTACAAACGGGAAATTCCGAGAGCACTCTGCAAATTATTCTTCCACACAGTGACAGAGAGATACAGCGATTCCTGATTCCATGCAAGGCGCATCTTTGCCTGAACATCATCGGTCTGAGAATTCCATGCCGGACATTTTCCACAAACTTTCAGCGGGACTTCCACGCTGTTTTCCGGCCAGTCATCCAAAGAACCATCGACGAAAATTCTTTCGACATATGGAACTGCAATATTCTGCAAATCAACAGTTATTGATTTTTTTACCCCGGTTGTTGGAATTTCAAGAACAGCATTCAGCCGCTGTTTCTTCTCATTGATCTCCTTTTCTGTTTCAAATTCAAACACACGGGTCTCTTCCGCTGTAAGCCCGGAGAATCGGTACTCTCGACCGGCGCAGGAGAGTGTGCCGTCAAGAGCACTTGTGCCTCCGTTGGTCAGTCGAATTGCAAAATTTCTGCGTCCCTGTACCAGAATGGAGCTCTCCACACAATCCGATGACTGAAGCAGGCGGGAACTTTTGATCGCATTCCGCAGATCGCCGACGGAAAGAGCGGAGACGATGTAGTACGGGTATGGACCGATCTCCAAAGCCTTTTTTTTCTGCAACGTCCCCATTACATCATATATTCGGGCATTTTTCCGAAGAGATTCCGACAGTTGCATTTTCTCGTTTCTGCCATCCCAGATGCAGACGTAACTGTTCCACATGTCAGTTTTCAAACGCTTTGCCGGATCGGGGTTGATCTTCCAGAGTGTGGCGACCCGACAGTCGCCACGCTCAAAAATATAGCACTTGTACCGGCTGCCAAGCTTTACCCGTTCAGAAAACCTTCCGTTTTCAAGCATATCTGCAGCTGTTCTACAGGCAAACATCACCGGAGCCGGGAGAGAACGAAATTGATTGTCAGGGTTTCCCATCATTTTCATCCCCCAGCTGGTTCCACTAGAAACGCTGGCAGCGAAATGATAGTAGCGACTGATTCCGCCGGCAAACCCGCCCAACATCATTCGAATATTGAGGGCGACCCGGTTGCGTTCATAATCCGGAATCCGATTGTCCTCTGGAAATACCGAGGTGCTGCACGCACCGGCTTCACTCTGATCAATCCGGATATCCCGCCCGAACTTTCGAGCCAAATCGCGTTTCATTCCCTGAATTTCAGCAAAATAATCCGGCAGTTCCGGAATGGAACGATAGGCATGTGCTGTAATGAAATCCATATTTTTCAGCGTCGCTTTCTCCAAAACAGAGGCGCTCCATCCGGGATTATGGGTTCCGCAGCCAGCAATCAGAGCCTCCGGATCGTTCTTGCGAATCACTTTGGCCAGATCACGGATTACACTGCTGCAGGTGTCGAGACTGAACAACTCGTACTGATCCGGATCGGGATTCCGGTTGATCCCCTCCCCGCGGAACTCCGGTTCATTGAAAATCTCATACACATCAATTTCTCCCCGGTGTTTCCGGATCCGCTCCTCCATTTGTGCCAGCCAATGGTGCCGATTTTTCAGTACGCTGAATTTACTGTAATCCAGCGGCATAACTCCACTCATGCCATCAACGCAGAGCATGACATAAAACCCGGCCCGATGATAGCCGGTAGCTTCGCGAAATCCATAAAAAGGTAGCCGTCGGGGCGTCTGCCAGAGCCGGATGGATCCAATGCGGAAATCTTTCAACATCGCCACGTTGACATGAGCGTTTTCCCATCCGGTCTGAACCCCGATACGCGGCAACAGAGCCCCGGGTGGATCCATTACACCAAAATAAAGTCCGGTACACTCTCCGTTGACATCGAAAAACAGGTTGGCTGCTCCGCGGAGATGTTCCGGAGGCATGATTTCAAAATTCACCTCGCGGTCTTCCCCGCCATTGAGCTGCACGGTCTGAGGCTCACTGGATCGCGCAATCGTTTCCCCGAAGAAATCCACAATTTTCCAGCTGATTCGGACCTCTTCAGTTTCCCGTCCAAGATGACTCAGCTGAATCTTTCCGGAAAGTTTCTCCCCGGTAAAAAAATACTGTTTGGGATTGTCAAAGCGAGCGGATGCCGTAACATTCTGTGGCGATTTCCCGTCCGGGATGCCACCGAGAGTGTAAACTGCATCATCAATCCAGATGGTGGTTCCCGGTGCAGGTTTGATATTTACACTGGCCAGCCGGTGTACTGCCGCATAGCCGTTGACAGCATCTCCCGCGCCCCGTTCCTGGCCCCAGGCAGGGATATAGTAATCGCATTGGGTCCATTCCGTTGAAACTGGAAATGTTTTGTTGAAGGCAATGCCACTTCCCAGGAAAAATTCCAGTGTAGCGCGAGTATTTTTTTCGCCTTTGATCCACGCGGTAAATCTCGCAGGTTTTCCCGGCCGAAACGGTACGAGGCCCAAAGTAAAACGGCCCAGAGTAAAACGGCCTTTCCGAGTCAGCCGGAACGAGCGCTTTCCTGAACGAAATACCTTGGAATCAAGCGCCATTTTCAACGTGTGGTCAAAGATTTGCCCGGGAACATGGAGAACCATGCCCAGCTCCGGATCAATAAAATCCTCATAGTTTTCTGCCGAAATTCCATACCAAAAGCGTTCTGCTCCTCCATTTTGCAGATAGTTTTTCCGGATATCGACATTCGTGGCCGACGGTACCGAATCTTTCGGCTCGGATTGATGCAGGGAAAAGTCATAAATACGGTAAATTCCGGCCGATTTGAACTCAAAATACAACGTAGGGTTCCAGAGTTTCTCTGGACACTCCGTCTGAAGCAGAAAAGTCTCTTTTTTTTCCGGTATAGGGAAAACCTTTCTCCGCCAGAAATGTTTTCCAGATTTATAACCCGCAAAATAGAGACTGACCTCGCTACCCGCGGCGTTGTCAGCAGAAAGTGTTCCGGAGCAAATGATTTTCGTGGCCTTCAACCTTTGCAGATCCTCTTTCACGACCATACCGACCGTAACCTGCCGAGCTTCTGGCTGGCGAAAGAAATCACGGGTGTCAACCTCCAGATATTCCTTCTCAAATTTTATCTTTACGGTTGAATAACTAAGATCGCGAGAAAGTACAAGAATATATCCTGCCTCTTTCCCTTCTCGGGTCAGAAACCCGCGAAATCGGTTTTGCGGATCAGGAGTTATGTTTGGATCAAAATCAGAAAAACAATTCTCCGCAGCCATCACAACTCCGAAAGCCATCCCTATCAGAGCAAACAGTATCCATCGGCTCATAATATTTCATTATCCTTCATGAAAATTATCTTATTTCAACAGAAAATCATTTCCTGTGGGTGTTATTTCAAGGCATAGTACTTGTCGAATACAAGTTCTTCGCCGTCCCTGCCCCGGGGATCGGAGATGTTCTGCACATGCCCATCGACAAAAAGAAAATTGGCACTGTTCCTATGAATCCAGTTTGGCCGCTGATAACTTCTAGCGGCTAAGACAGTTACCTGATCGCAGTTTGATGCCTTCACATGAAGATGACTTGGGCGGTAATAAGAGCGGACTCCAACGCGCAGCAAATTCGCATATCGTTGATCTCCCAGCAGCGCAACCCGGGGCCGAATCTTCGCCAGTTTGCGGTTATACTGGCTAATCCAGGAGGAGTCTCCATAAACCCAGCCACCTGAGGAAACAGAAGGATTTTCCGTCTGTGTGATTCCGTAACTTCCCGTATACCACGCATCCGTCGCCGCACCGGGAAACGGTTCCACCGCCGGACAAAAGTAAACACCTTTTCGGACCTGGCTGATCACGGCACTGGTCGACTCACTGAAATCCTCGAAATTGGAAGTGACTCCGTTTCCTTTCAGATAGGGATAGATCAATCCGGTAAAGAAATAGTTGGTATGACTGCTCGGCAACCAGCCGTCGTAATCGCTGACATACAGATTCAACGCAATCCCCAGTTGCTTCAAATTGGCGACGCAACTCGAAGATTTTGCCTTCGCCCTCGCAGCATTCAACGACGGCAGTAGCAGTGCAGCCAGAATCGCGATGATAGCAATAACAATAAGAAGTTCAATAAGAGTAAACTTACTTCCACATCGTGCACAGTTGCGTCGATAAAAGAGTGGCAACGCAATGCTGAAAAACAGTTTTTTTCTCATCATCCGCTTTCCTTTCTTATTTGTCCTGTTCCCGGATTTTCGAGCAACATTTCCTTGGCAGCGCAAACATGCAAATCAAAGCTTTTATTTGTATTTTAACATGTCCCTGCTATATTTATTATACCATAAAATATGAAGATAAACAAGAGGTTAAAGATGAATATAAGGATGAAATAGATGAAGAAAACAACCATTTCACCGTTTCTTCGTCCCGGATTTCAGCTGGAAGTTGCGCATGTTCAGTCGATCGATCCCTGCTGGAATCATGTTCAGTTGCCGGGTATTCACTGGCGGCTCTACCACAACGACCGCCCCGGCAGCGGATTGATCCACCCGGACGGTTCCCGCATCGCACTTGCACCCGATTCTCTCTATCTGATACCGCCGGCCACCCGGGCCGGTTCCTACAGTGAAAGCTCTCCGCAGCAGCTCTTCCTGCACTTTCATCTGGAAAACTGCCGGGTAAAAGGTACTCCTGTCTTCATCATCGCCCTCGATGATATGCTGCGCAATCTGCTTGTCCGGACCCGGGAACTTCTGCTCACGCAGGAGAATTCCCCCGCGGCTCAATTTTCCTCGATCGCCCTGGCGACTGCCGTCCTCGCCCGGCTTCCCGTCGACGCCCTGATCGTCGCCGAATCCGATTCCCGCATCGTACAGGCGTGCGAACTGATGCGGGCCCATCCGGAGAAAGCGTGGAGAAATTCGGAACTTGCGGAACGCTTCTACTTCTCCACCAACGCCTTCACCCGCCGCTTCCGCGAGGTGATGGGCATCACGCCACATCACTATTTGCAGGAAATCCGTTACGCGCTGGCGGCGCAACTGCTCGAATCCACCAGCCTCACCATCGGGGAGATCTGCGAAAAAATCGGAATCCGGGATCCCTTTCACTTTTCCCGGGAGTTCAAACGCTATCACGAACGTTCCCCCTCGCTCTACCGGAAGGTGAGACAGGGTACTGCCAAGATGTGAAAAAAACGCTGCCGGTAAAAAAAAATCCCGGCGCCCGCGAAAAGCGGAAACCGGGAGTGGCAAATCGTAAGGGCCTTACTTGCCGAGCGATTTGATGATGAGCGAAGCCACCTTTTCGCCGGAAAGCATCATGCCGCCGAAAATCGGCCCCATCCGGTAGCCGCCGGCCACGTTGTTCGCGCTCATGCCGCAGGCGAAAAGCCCGGGGAAGTATTCGACCGTGTTCTCGACCGTCGAAGCTTCGCCGGAATCCACCCACATCGGCTTCTCGCCCATGATGCCGCCGGTCGGCGTGGAAAGCTTGATCTGCGCCTTCTCGCAGGCGAGATGCATGATTTCGCTCGGGTGACCGGTGCCGTCCAGCACCGCGCTCGCAATCACCGTCAACGGGTCGACGTGCATGCCGAGCCGTTCGACCGGAGTCCAGTTGATCACCAGCCCGTTCACCTTGCCGTCTTTGAAGACGATGTCCTCGACACTCATCGCGTTGAAGATCTTCGCGCCCGCATGGACCGCTCCGTAGATCAGCGCAGACGCCATCTCCACCGAATCGAGCGTGTAGTAGCCCGGATTTCCTTCAATCGGCTGATGACGGATTCCGAACTCCTTGAGGATGTGGACGGCAGACTCCTGCACCACAACCTCGTTGAAGAGCATGCCGCCGCCCCAGGTTCCGCCGCCGGGCGCAAGTTTACGCTCGAAAATCGCCACCTTCAACCCGGCGTCGGCCATGTGTTTCGCCGCAACCAGCGCCGACGGGCCGCCGCCGACGATCGCCACGTCGACGATCAGGTTGGAGAGCAGTTTTTCGGAAAATTGCCGCACGATCGCGGCGGAGATCACATTCTCAATCGGCATTTTGCTGTTCCTTTCCAAATAAAAAAACGGCCCCTCCGGAGCCGGAGCAACATTCTATTAATATTACCTGAAAAAGAGTTTTTTCAAGCACACATGCATTCGAATCCGGAAAGAAAAAACCGCCCTGCCGGTCCCACCCGGGCTCCGGCAGAGCGGCCAACCATGGAGAACTCTTTCTTCTACAGCGCCGCTTCCCGGCGGAGCTGTTCGCACCAGCGGTCAATCCGGTCGGCGGTTTCCCCGGGTTCGTTGTCGTCATCCAGCGCAAGTCCGGCGAAAAAGCCGCCCTCTTCCGCCGTGGACAGCGAATGCATATAACCTTCGCTCGGCCAGCGGCCGACAATTTTTGCCCCGCGTGCCACCGCTTTTTCGGCAAGTTCGCCCATCCCGTTCAGGTAGGTGTCGCCGAATCCAACCGCGTCGCCGAGCCCGAAGAAAGCCACAAGTTTTCCGGAGAGGTCCGCGGTCTCCAGCAGCGCAACGCCGTTCATCCAGTCATCCTGCAACTCCCCGCACCCCCAGGTCGAGGTGCCGAGAATCAGCAGATCCGCCTGAAAGTCCGCGGCGGAAGCGTTCCGGATGTTGACCGCCCTGCCCCCGAGCTTGCCGGCGATCGCCTGCGCGGCGTGTTCGGTGTTGCCGGTGCTGGAACCGTAAATTACCGTAATGATTTTACTCATTCTGCTGGTCCTTTCTTTTTTATGCTGCTGTTTCAGCATTGCGTATCTGTCGCATCAGCTCCGCCGGCGTGACGTTTCCCCGGAGCAGCCGGGTTATCTCCGCCTCGGCACAACGGAACTTCTCCATCACCGCCAGGGACTCCGCCGGATCCCCCGCAACCCGCCACAAGCCGCGCGGCACTGTGCGGCAGGCGGGACGATCCTCGATGAATCCCCGGACATCTTTCAGCGGGTACCCGAGAAAAATTCCGATCTCATGCGGAAAATTTTCTCCTTGACGGCACCGCATCGTGAGTTCCTCCAGAATCGCGGCCATCCCCTGCCCGGACGGGTAGCCGCATTCTTTCAGAAATCCGGCCGCCTCCGGCGCCGCCAATGTCCTCTCCAGCATGGCGCGCCGGAAGAAAAGCACGACCAGATCGATGCCGTCATTGCGCAGAATCCGGCACTCCAGATGCAGAGCCTCCAGAATCTCCCGCTGATGCAGACAAAAGAGGTCGCACTGCACACCTCCTCCAATCCGCCCGCAGTTGGTCAACCGCACCATCCCCGCCGGTTTCACGCCCAGGAGCACCGGAGCAAGTTTGATCATCAGATGTTTCAACAACAACTGGCGGCGGTCAACACACTGCATCTTCTCCTCCTCTTTCTTAATTAGATAAATCTAATTTCATCTCGAAATAAAAACAGCCCCGGCTGTCTGTTTGATACAATAACCGGAAAAATAAAAAAATCAAGGGTAGAAATTAGAAAAGTCTAATTTTTTTTCAAAAAAAGCCTCTTTCGCCGGAAAGAGGCAGACAGGATTACCGCAGCTTCCCGTCAGAGATCGAAGTCGTCATCCAGAACGGACATCTCGTCTTCGACGAAGTTCAATGCCAGCTGAAAGGCCGCCGCACGGTGGCTGATACGGTTTTTCAGCTCCTGCGGCATCTCGCCGAAGGTCTGGTCATAGCCATCCGGTTGAAAAATCGGGTCGTACCCGAAGCCGTCGGCGCCGCGGGGAGCATCGACGATCGTCCCCCGGACCTCGCCTTCAAACGTCTCGATCACCTCACCGTTGACGGCGATGGCAATGGCGCAGACAAAGCGGGCCCGCCGGTTCTCCTTGCCTTTGAGTTCGCCGAGCAGTTTGGCGATGCGCTCGGCATCCGTGGGCGCGTAGCGCGAGGAGTAGATGCCGGGGCGGCCGTCCAACGCCTCCACCTCCAGCCCCGAGTCGTCGGCAAAAGCCGGGACATCGCAGTATTTGCAGGCCGCCAGCGCCTTGATTCCGGCGTTTTCCCGGAACGTCTTCCCAGTCTCCTCCACGCCGGGGAACGCCGGATAATCCAGCAGAGACTTCAATTCGACCTTCTGCCCTTCGAGCAGTTTCCGATACTCATCCACCTTGTGGGCGTTGGTGGTGGCCACGACAATATATGCCATACGACGGTTCACTCCTTGCTTTTCGTTGTTCGCCACATATATTATAACGAAATGCGGACGATTACAAATGCAACTTGAAGAATGCGATAAAATTTTTGCTCCTTTTGCCGGCCGACCCCTTCTCGCCGGCTTTTCCGGCGGCGCTGACAGCACCGTGGCACTGCTCGCCTGTCTCCGCGCCCGCGACCGGTACAACTGCCCTGTCACCGCCATCCATTTTGAACACGGCCTGCGCGACGAAGAGTCCCGGCAGGATGCCGCCGCCGCCCGCGCCTTCGCCGGAAGCTGCGATGTGCCCTTCCGCGAAATCCCGCTCGGCCTCTCCCCCGGGCCCGGTCTGGAAGAGCGCGCCCGTGCCGCACGGCTCGCCGTCTGGAAGCAGCTTGTCACCGAATTTCCGGGAGCTGTCGTGGTGCTCGGCCACCATGCCGACGACGCGGTGGAAACGCTCTTTCTCCGGCTGGCGCGCGGCTCCAACGTCTCCGGCCTGGCCGGAATGCGGCCGGTCTCGCGGCTCGACGGCATGACGATCCTCCGCCCCCTGCTCGCGTTCCCGCGCGCCGAAATCGAAGCGTTTCTCCGCGCGCAAAATCTCCGGTGGAGAACCGACTCCAGCAATCAGGAAAATACTTTCCGACGCAATGCGTTGCGCAATATCATTCTGCCGGAGTTCCGGCGCCGGATTCCCGGTGCCGCCGCCGGATTGCTCCATTCGCTCGAAACCCTCCGGCAGGATGCCGAATTTCTGGAAGAGGCGGCCCGCGAACGGTTCGCCGCCATCACAGGAAAGCGAGAAACCACAGTGGAGTTCTGGCGAAGTCTGCCGCAGGCGCTCCAGATCCGGGTGCTCCGGTACCACCTCTCCGAACTTGCCGGGCGGGAGGTACTGCCTCCGCCTGCATTTCTCGCCCGCCTCCGTGCCGTCTGGAGCGACGATTCGGCGGAAGCGGTGCGCATTCCGCTCAGCGGCATGTGCACCTTTCTCGTTCACCGCGGCCGAATGCATCCGGCGGATGACATGCCCCTCCCCGGCCCGGAAGTCTGGCGCTGGCGGAGCAATCCCCGGTTCCGCTGGGGGGAGTTTCAGCTGGAACTGCACCCGTTCAGTTCCGCGGACGCGCCGCCGACGCTCTTTGAAGCGCGTTTCGACGCCGCACTGCTGCCGGATGAACTGGTGGTGGATCGCCGCCGCCCCGGCGATCGGATTCTTCCATTCGGCCGCACAACCGAACTCTCTTTGAAGAAACTCCGGATCGACCGCAAACTCCCCTTCGATTACCCCTGCCCGGTTCTGCGCGAGCCGAACGGGAGGGTTCTCTGGGCGCCGGGCATCCGCCACAGCGCCTGCGCGCCCCTCTCCGCCGCGACCACGCAGGCGGTGGAGATTCGCCTGCGCCGCCCGGATGATGGAGCACTTCCTCCGGAAGAGTCCGCTTAGATCTGCATCTTCAGGCACGGTCCGAAATCGCGCCGTGCCAGCGAACGGACCAGCGGCTCCCCGAGCCCCTGGGTTTCGAAGAGGATGATTTCGTTCTTCCCGCGCCGGAGCAGTGGAGCCGGCACGTAAAGCGTCCGCTGCGGCCCGATCTGCCAGTAGCGGCCGAGATTGGTTCCGTTGAGGAAGAGGCAGCCGCGTCCGCCCCCCGGCACCGCGAGAAAGGTGTCGCACGGCTCCTCATCTATCGTGAAGCATCCGCGGTAAAATGCCGGAACCGGCGGAGGGGTGCCGGCCAGCGGCTGGAAAGCCACCCGGGAGAGATCCTCCAGCGGAAGCGGCCACACCTCCCAGCCGAAAAGGTGAAGGTAGGCGAAAAATCCGGCCCCGGTGATTCCCTTGCGCTCATGCTCCATCTCGCTGCCGTAGTTGATACGCCCCATGTTTTCAACCAGGATCTCCAGCTCTGCCCCGCCCGGCGGAATGGAGATCTGACAGACGCAGGGAGAACTGTTCCGATCGAGAATTCCGGCGATTCGTCCGTCAACCAGCACGATTGCCCGGTCGCGCAACTGATCCAGCCGGAGCGGGTAGACGCCCGGCTTCACCGTCACCTTCGTCCGGTAGAGGATGAATCCATACGCCTGCCCGAAATGCTCCATCGTCTCCGGCGCAGCAACCGGAACCGGCGACGAAAGCATGGGCAGCGCCTCGTCGAGCGCAACGAACTCCGTCAACGGAATCTCACCGTAAGCCCGTTTGGGCAGAGAGGTCGGCGTGCCGATGTTTGCCTCGGGGTGAAACCGTTTGATCTCCTCCTGAATCGCAAAGTACTTCGGCGTGGGATCCCCCTCCTCACGCAATGCGGCATCGACATCGTAGGTGGAAAGCATGGCGCCGTAGCGGCCCCCCCACTCGTTCGCCCCGTTCATGAATCCGGGATTGCTGCCGCCGTGGAACATATAAAGATTCATATGGAAACGGTGTTCCAGCACCTCGCGGACATCCTGCCGCACCGCTTCCGCATCGTGCTCCGGATAGAGGTTCCCCCAGTGATGCGCGCCTCCGTCCCACAACTCCATGACAAACGGCGGGTCATTGGGGCGGAACTCTTCCAGACGCTTCAAATTTTCCACCGGATGATTCCGGAAATTGACCGTGGCAGGCACATCCGGCAGTGTCCCGCAGCGGAGCATCGTATCATCCGCACCGTCGGAGGTGAACAGCGGCACGGTAATGCCGCCCTCCCGATACTTCTTCTGCAGGAAGCGCAGATAATCATGGTCGTTGCCGTAGGCTCCGTACTCGTTTTCCAGCTGAATGGCGATCACCGGCCCCCCGGCGGTCCACTGAAGGCGGCGAAGCTGCGGAATGATCGCATCCAGATAGTGTTCCACCGCATCGAGATAGGGCTTGTTCATACAGCGGAGCCGCATTCCCGGTTTCGTCAGCAGCCAGGCAGGCAGTCCGCCGAGATCCCATTCGGAGCAGATGTAGGGCCCGGGGCGGACTATCACCATCAGCCCCTCCTCTGCGGCAAGCTCGAAATAGCGGGAAAAATCCTTCCCGCCCGAGAAGTCGAACTCCCCCTCTTTCGGCTCATGTACGTTCCATGCCAGATAGCTTTCAAGCGTATTCAATCCGCACTGCCGCAGTTTGACAATCCGGTCGCGCCAGTAATCCGGATGGATCCGGAAATAGTGCATCGCACCCGACAGAATCTGCACGGGATTTCCATCCACCCGGATTTCACGGTTTCCGATCTCGACGGTTCGAGCCATATCTTCCTCCTGTTTGCAAAAATTGGATTTCTGTATATAGTATATCAGAAGATATCTTCTTTGACAATGAAATTTTTGTCGCCTGAAAGGTGAATTATGTCGCATCTCAATCGAACTCTTATCACCCGTCCGGACTATCGAACCTTGCCGGCCTGGAAGCTGCCGGTCTATCCGCGTTCGGCCGGACTGTCGGAATATTGCGAAGGAGGTGTTCAGGATTCCATGCCTCGGCCGTTCGTCCAGCTCAACTGGTGCCTCTCCGGCAAAGGAGACATCACGCAGGAAGGGGAGGAATTCAAAATGGAACCGGGCGGCGTCTGGTTCACTCCGCCCGGCCTGCGCTGCTTCACCCGGCAGCGGGAGGGGATTCTGCGCATCCGCTGGATCACATTCGACGGACCGGATGCGGAACGGTTTCTGGAGGGCTACGGCTACGCCCGCCATCTTGCCGCCTCCGGCGAGTGCCCGGAAGAGGCGTTTCGCCGGTTTGAAGACGGTCTGCGCGAGAACACCGCCGAAGCGATGCGCCGCAACATCGCCGTTCTCTGCGAAATCCTGGCGGCGGCGGGGGGCACCCACTCCGACGGCAGCCGGGAGGGCAAACTGATCGATGCGTTTCTCTCGCTCGCCCGTCGGGAATTTCGCAATCCCGAGGTCAATTTCAACACCCTATGCGATCGGCTGGGAGTTCACCGCGCCACGCTGACACGCATTTTCACGTCGCGCATGCAGATCTCCCCCGGGAAATATCTGCACAGCCTGCGCATTCAGCACGCCCTGCACCTTCTGCGCAGCAGCCGGATGCCGATTCACAACATCGCCCGCGAAACCGGAATTCGGGATTCCGGCTATTTTGCCCGGGTCATCCGCAAAACAACCGGCCTCTCTCCGGCGGCCTATCGAAAAGCACGCTGATTTTTTCTGCAAAAAAAAACGGGGCAGAGCATTGCACTCCACCCCGATCTTGTTTTTTCTGCTCAGCGGGCCAGCGAACACGGTCCGCCGACGCAACCGCCGGTGCAGGCCATGACCTCCACGAAGTTGCCGGGCAGTTTCCCCTTGGCGTACATCTTGAGCATGTTCACTGATTTGCGATCCAAGCCGTTGATGAACTTGCCGTCGATCTTCGGCCGCTTGGGATCCGGCGACTCTTCGCTCATCTCCTCCAGAATCGCCTCCGTCACGCCGCAACTGTGCGCGAAATTGCGGGCAAACGAGGTCGCCGGCTCCGCCAGCGGTTCCGCATTGAGCGAAATGACGTCGATCTCCAGCGCGGCGAAAAGCGCGCCGAGCTCTTCGAACGTCATGACGAAATCCGTGTTGGGGTCGGACTGTGCCTCCCGCCGCTTGGCGATGCAGGGCCCGATGAATACGTTTACCGCATCCGGATACTTCTCCCGCGCCAGCCGGCCGGCATATCCCATCGGACTCGGCGTGGAGGAGACCATCGGAACAATATCCGGGATGTGACGCTGCGCCGCCAGCACCCATGCCGGACAGCAGCTGCTGGTCATGAGCTTTTCACCCCGCGCCATGCGTTCGTAGAACTCCTCCGCCTCATGCTTGGTGGTGAGCTCCGCGCCGAGCGCCACTTCGATGATGTCGTGGAACCCGGCCATCTTCAGCGCCGCAAACAGCTGCTCGATCTTCCCCGGGAACTGATCCGTAATCGAAGGAGCAACCATCGCCACCACTTTGCGCCCGCTCTTGAGCGCATTGAGAATGTTGATCAGCTGGGAGCGCTCCATGATCGTGCTGAACGGACAGGCACGGAAACATTTGCCGCAGTAGATGCATTTGCTGAAATCCAGCTTGACCCGCCCGTCCTCCGCCTTGCCGATCGCGCCGACCGGGCAGACATCCTCGCACGGAAGCGGGTTGCGGATGATCGCATGATACGGGCAGACCGCGATGCATTTGCCGCAGTTGATGCACTTCGACCGGTCGATGGTCGAACGCTGATTGATGACGGTAATCGCCTGACGCGGACAGGTCGCCACACAGGGCCGGGCAAAACAGCCGACGCAGCCGTTGCTCACCTGCACATGGCTGTCGACACAGCCGTGACAGCCGACGCTGCAGACCGAAAGCACCGCCGCCGTGTGATTTTTCCCGGCCTCGGCGAGCTTCAAATACTCCCGAAGCGGCATCGTTTCATCCCGCTCCTCCTCCATGCCGAACCCCAGAAGCGCCATCAGGCGGTATTTGAGCATGGCACGATCCTTGTAGATGCAGCAGCGGTTCGGTTCCACGTTCCGCGGCCGCATCTCGATCGGAATCCGGTCGATCGTGTCGGCCAGAATACCGTCATAATAGTCCTTGATCGCCCGGATCATCAGCTCCCGGCGAGTTCTTTCCGCATTGTTCATGCCTGTTTTCCTCCTGCAGTGACCTCCTCACGGATGGCGTCGATCACCTTTTCGACCGTCGCATTGTCAACAACGCGGTCGCCGTTGATCCGTACGAAGGGAGCATTGCCGTAGTTGCGGTCGTGACACAGATCCAGGCAGGCACTTCCGACAACGTCGACCACCCCCCGGAGATCCTCCGGGAGCTGCTCTTCCAGCGTAGACAGCCGGAACGATCCCAGCACATAGCAGGTGGTGCCCAGACAAATTTCCACTTTGATCTTGTTTGATTCGCTCATGGTGAGGAATATCCTTATATTAATGTTGATGGAATTCAAAAATAACGCATCAGCACACGTTTCCGATATTTATTCTCCAGAACCGTCTTCAGCCGGCGCACGATGTTGCGGCGAATCTCCAGATCCATCGGCAGACTGGGATCCTGATGCGCCTCGTTGACCTTGGTTCCCACGATGAATTCAATCTCGTCGCTCTCCCGGAACAGGTCGATCATCTGCTTCGCCGCCAGCGGAACCGGCGTCGTCAGCGGAGGATCCGCTTCAAGACGCTGCACCACATCGGTCAGCGTCAGAATTCCCTCCGACACCAGATCCACCCCTTCCATGCGCGCCGGCGGCGGCAGATTTCCCGCCTTCATCACCAGCTTCATGTCGACATCGATCGGCCGCTTCAGCTCGCGTGAAACAATGTTCGCCGTGGTCCCGCCGGAAAGGATGATTTTCCCGTCAAAATTCCGCACCAGTTCCGCATAAGCGGTATCCGACTCCGGCCGGAACGGCGGCCCGGTCAGCAACCGCAACCGACGCGGTTTGCGCAGGTAGATCACCATGCAGCTGATATCGTCGATACAGCGATTGTCCTTGTTGTGATTCCGCGCCGCATAGACCACCCGCTGTGACAGTTCGCGCGCGGAGATCGCCGGGTCCTTCGCCACTTCCGCCTGAATGAACTCCAGCGCGCCCTCGCGGCGCCAACCGAATTTGCAGCCGGGCTGGCCAAGTCCGGCCTGCGCGACGCCATCCGAAAAAGCGATCAACCGGTCCCCGGTAATCGCGTAGATTTCCGCCAGCTGCACCCGGCGGTCCGGCCAGCGTTCCGACACCATGCTCTGCCGGCTCACTTTGAGATCCTTGCCGTTGCGAAGATGGATGAACGGCGGATTGTCCATTTCGATGATCCGGGACTTCCCGCCGATCTGCAGGTCGAAGATCGAAAAGGTCGCATAACTGATCCGGCGAACTTCGCAGACCGGCAGCGTATCCATGATGATCTCGGCGGAGAGCAGCACATCCATATTCGAACGGACGAACTCCAGCGCCATCGTCGTGGTCATGCAGGCCAGCAGATTCGCCTTGATGCCGCTGCCGAGACCGTCGGAAAGCACCGCCAGGTGACGGTTCTCCTGCTCGAGCCGCTCGAACAGGAAGTCGTCTCCGCAGACAATCTCCCCGTCGTGGCAGAGCTGAAAACACTCCATTTCGACGAAAACATCGTTCGGCATGTCACTTCTTCCCCTTGATCTCAGTGTAACTGCCGGCAACTTCGCGCAGCAGAATCTCCGTTTCGGCCATGTGTTCGCCCAGATTCCGGGCGATCTTCTGCACCGTGATGATGTTCTTGCGGATCACCGCGCGCGCCTTCTCCGAAACCTGTTCCCGGTGAAGTTCGAGACTGGTGACGTCCTGAATGATCGCTCCGACACTCTGATTCGGAGAAATCGTGAAGACGCTGATGTTCAGAATCTTGTCACCGCACACCTGATTGTGCCGCTCCACCTCGCCGCCCGAAAGCAGCGCCGCCGCCATGAGATCGCTGAAATCGGCAAAGGCGCTCAGTTCCGCGCCGGTCAGCCCGCCGCAGGAGTCGTAGGCCAGCACCGTGTCCTCGTCGAAGAGTTCGGCAAACCGGCGGTTGCATTCGACAATCCGCAGATGGCGGTCGACGATCACCACCCCGGCCGGAATGTAGCGAATCAATGCGTTGCTCTTCTTCTGGGCCAGCTGCCGCAGATGGGAGACGCACATCTCCACCTCCGCCTTGTTCGCCACCAGCGCCCGGGCGAAGTCCCGGCAGCTGAAGTAGCCGCATCCGCCGCAGTTGAGTTCGTCGGCGGGAGTGAATTTGCCGACCGAGGCGAGCGCATTGCGCAACTGCTCCTCCGTCACCTCCGGCGCCGGCTCCGGCTCCGCATGAACCACCTCTTCGATCGGCAGATCGGTCGGACGCGCCAGACTGTTGTTGCCGTCATACTCGCGGGCGACCTCGATGACCGCGCCAAGCGTGCCGCCCTGCCGGGCCGGCATCACCGGCCCGTTGACGCACCCGCCCGGACAGGCGAGGCATTCGATGAAGATCTTGCACGCCTTCGAATTCGCCGCCTCAGGATCCTCACACAGCAGGCGGTTGAGGTTTGCCAGCCCGGAGACCGCGAGATAGCGGATGTCGGCGGACGGCGCACGCAACGTGTCGTTCATGCCGCCTTCGATCGCATAGACCCGCCCCTCTTCGGCGGCTTCCGGAACCATATTCTGAAAATCGGTCGGATTGATCGAGGCAGGATCGATCCCCTCCTCCGTCAGCCACTCCTGCAGATCGGCAAAGGTGAGCGCGAGATCCAGCAGCTCCTGATGGCGGTCGGACTCATTCTTCTTGGCGACGCAGGGGCCGAAAAACACCACCCCGATCTCATCGCCGAAGGTCTGGCGGAGAATCTTGGTGTGCGTCAGCACCGGGGAAAGAACCGGCACGACATTCTTCGCATAATCCGGCGCGTATTTGCGGACAAAATCCACCACCGCCGGACAGGCGCTGGAGAGGTAGACCCCCGGCTCCGCCTTGGCAAGAAACGCTCCAGTCTCCGCGCTGACCACCTGAGCGCCGAGCGCAGTTTCGCTGACTCCGGCAAATCCCAGCCGCTTGATCGCGGCAACCAGCGCCCCCTTCGGAATATTGCGGAAATAGCTGACAAACGAAGGGGCAAGCGACGCGTAAACCTTCTTCCCCGTCCCGAGCAGATAGCGCGCCCGGGCCAGGTCAGGACGGATTTTCTTGGCGTGCGCCGGGCAGACTTTGACGCACATGCCGCAGGCGACACAGAGTTCTTGAATCACCCCGGCCCGGCCGTCGACGATGCGAATCGCCTTGCACGGGCAGTGCCGGATGCACTTGTAGCAGTCATGGCAGATGTTTTCGGTCGTAAACACCGGAAAATGCAGATTCATGGTGAATGCTCCTTCTCGTTCGGCTTCCGCGAAATCAGCTGCGCGGCGGCAGAGTCTGGCGGAGAATATCCAGCATCACCCCCGGCTCCACCTTGCTGTAAATCTTCCCGTCCACGATCACATTCGGCCCGTCGGCACACCGCCCCTGGCAGAGCGTGCCGGAGAGTTCGACATCGACATCATCCTGGTAGGAGTTTTCCTTGAGATATGCTTCGACCACGCGGATATTTTCCTCATTGCCGCGCGCAAAGCAGGAGCTGCCGAGGCAGACTACAATCTTCGGTTTCGCCATCAGACGTTCCTTTCCATGGTTATGCGGGGAATCTACATTGAAACCGCAGATTTTTCAAGTCAAATCGCACGAAAAAAAGGGAACTTCCAACAGAAAAAAAGAAGGACCCTCCCGAAAGGAAGAGTCCCTCTGCGCTGCGGCCGCCGATTACCGGCCGTAGTAGACGTTGAGAAGCATCTGCTTGATTTCCTCGATCAGCGGGTAGCGCGGGTTCGCGCCGGTGCACTGATCGTCGAACGCCTTGACCGCCAGTTCGTCGAGATTGGCCAGGAAGGTCTTCTCGTCGATGCCGTAGGCCTTGAGGCTCTTCGGAATCTCCAGCTCAGCCTTGAGCTTCTCGATCGCCTCAATCAGATTCTCAACACGTTCATCGTCGTCGCGCCCGTCCAATCCGCAGTAGGTCGCCAGATTGGCGTAGGCCGCCTTGGCATGCGGATACTTGTACTGCGGGAAGGTTCCCTGCTTCGTCGGGCAGTCGGTGGCATTGTACCGGATCACCTCGCAGATCAGCATCGCGTTGGCGAGGCCGTGCGGAACATGGTACATACCGCCGAGCTTGTGCGCCATCGAGTGGCAGACGCCGAGGAAGGCGTTTGCGAACGCCATGCCGGCCATGGCCGACGCGTTGTGCATGTGCTCACGCGCCTCTTCATCCATCGGGCCGTCGTGGTAGCAGCGCGGCAGATTTTCGAAGATCAGCTTGGCGGCTTCCATCGCCAGCGCATTGGTGTAATCGCTCGCCATCACCGAAACCCGCGCTTCCAGTGCGTGCGTCAGAGCATCGATGCCGCTGTATGCCGTCAACTGCTTCGGCAGCTTCATGACCAGCTGCGTATCGATGATCGCCATGTTCGGCGTCAGCGCGTAGTCGGCGAGCGGATACTTGTTGCCGGTGTCGGCGTCGGTGATCACCGCGAACGGGGTCACTTCCGAACCGGTTCCCGAAGTGGTCGGCACAGCGACCATCATCGCCTTCTTGCCGAGCTCCGGCAGCCGGACGATCCGCTTGCGGATATCCATGAAACGCATGGCGACATCTTCAAAACGGCTCTCGGGATGCTCGTACATCAGCCACATGATCTTGGCCGCGTCAATCGGCGAACCGCCGCCGACCGCGATGATCACGTCGGGCTGGAAGGAGTTGATCTGCTCCAGACCGCGCCGGGCGAGCTGGATGGTCGGATCCGGCTCGACGTCGGCAAAGACCTTGTAAGCGATGTTCATCGAATCGAGCTTGTGCTGCAGATCGGCAAGCATCCCGCTCGAGTAGAGGAATTTGTCGGTGACGATAAACGCCCGCCGACGGCCTTCAAGATCGCCGAGCGCGGTGGGCAGGCAGCCATATTTGAAATAAACTTTCTGAGGAATTCTGACCCACAGCATGTTCTCTCTCCGTTTCACAATGGACTTGATGTTCAACAGATGCTTCGGCGTGACGTTCTCGCTGACCGAGTTGCCGCCCCAGCTGCCGCAACCAAGCGTCAGAGAGGGATTCAGCGCGAAGTTGTAAATATCGCCGATCGCGCCCTGGCTGGACGGCATGTTGACCAGCGTACGGGAGGACATCATCATATGGCCGAAGTATTCGGCACGCTCAAAGTTCTGCGAGTTGGTGTAGAGCACGCTGGTGTGGCCGAGACCGCCGTATTCGAGCAGTTTCTTCGCGTTTTCGACCGCGTCCTCGTAGGTTTTCGCCTTGTAGAGCGCAAGGACCGGAGAGAGCTTTTCCCGGCTGAACGGATAATCCGGACCGACGCCGTCGGTTTCGCCGATCAGGACCTTCGTGCCGGCCGGCACCTTGATCCCCGCCATTTCGGCAATACGGCAGGCGCTCTGACCGACGATCTTCGGATTGAGCTTGCCGTCGATCTGGATCACGTCGCCGACCTTCTTGGCCTCCTCCTTCGAGAGGATGTAACCGCCGCGATAGGTGAACTCCTTCTTGACATCGTCGTAGATCGAAGCCAGCGCAGTCACCGACTGCTCGGAAGCACAGATCATGCCGTTGTCGAAGGTCTTGCTCTGCAGGATCGAGCTCACCGCCATGCGGATGTCGCAGGTGTCGCCGATCACCACCGGCACGTTGCCGGGACCGACGCCGACCGCGGGGGTGCCGCTCGAATAGGCCGCCTTGACCATGCCGGGGCCGCCGGTGGCCAGAATCAGGCTGATGTCCGGATGGCTCATCAGATGGCCGGAAAGCGCCACGGAGGGCTCGTCGATCCAGCCGATGATGTTCTCAGGAGCGCCCGCTTTGACAGCGGCATCGAGCACGATCTTCGCCGCGGCGACGGTGCACTTCTTGGCGCGCGGGTGCGGACTGAAGATGATACCGTTGCGGGTCTTGAGCGCCAGCAGAGATTTGAAGATCGCGGTCGAAGTCGGATTGGTGGTCGGGACGATTCCGGCGATGACGCCGACCGGTTCCGCAACCTTGGCGATTCCCATCGCCTCGTTCTCCTCGATCACGCCACAGGTCTTCATGTCGCGGTACTTGTTGTAGATGTACTCGGCGGCGAAGTGGTTCTTGATCACCTTGTCTTCGACCACGCCCATACCGGACTCGGCGACCGCCATCTGCGCCAGCGGAATCCGCGCGTTGTTCGCGGCGAGCGCGGCGGCGGCGAAAATCGCATCCACCTGCTCCTGGGTGTATTCCGCGTACTTCACCTGTGCCGCCTTCACTTTGGCGATCAAGGCATTGAGTTGTTCACGCTCCTGTTCGTCCCCGGGGACAGCGGCTTTTTCCACCGGCCGGGTTTTGGTTTCCTTCACACTCATAATTCCGTCCTCCTGAAATCGGGTTGATGATCCATGGGGAGATACCGAAAAGTTCGGTACCGGAATATCGATATTTTAACATCGATATTTTTTTATCTAGGTTTAATATACCATTGTCCTCCGCGATTACAAGCGGTTTTTTTCAAAAAAAATACAAAATAATCTTGAAAAAACAGAAAAAAGGCGAAATAGTAAAGGATACCAGAAACGCCACCCATGAGCTGCAAGCTCAGAAAATACTTCGGAGCCAGAACGATGCCGAATTTGAAGACAATTGTCGAAGCCGCCCGGGAAACGATGAAGAACGATGCGGTCATCCTGACCGCGGTGGAATACCGGAACCGGCGCGCCACGCGTTTCCAGGTCTATTTCTGGGATGAACACCAGGCGGTCATGGACATCATCAGCCGGAACGATCTGCTGGAGAACTGGCCGGACGCCGGCGTCTATCTTCTCGACACCGCCGCGGCCGATCCGGACGATGTGCTCCGGCCGGTCCGCCGCTTCGAAGGAGAGGAGGAGATCTTTCTGCGGACCTCCGACGAAGATGCCGAGGCGGATGAACTCGGCACCCTGCCGACTGTGCTCTTCATGGAGGCGGTCGAAGCGATCTGCGCCCTGAAGGACGAAATCAAGCTGTAGCCACCGGGAAAAGGGCGGCGGATTCCCGCTCCCCCGGCCTCACGCGCCGGCACCGGCTCCGGTCAGCATCCGCAACCGGCGACCGCCGCGTGGAAAACGAATCCGGAATGCGGCCCCCTTCCCCGGCACGGAAACGACGCCGAACTGCGCGCCATGCTCCCGGCAGACCCGTTCGATGATCATCATGCCGATGCCGTTTCCCCCTGCCTTGTGGGTTTTGAAGGCGGTGAACATGGTATTGAGCTCCTCCGGTGTGATTCCCTTGCCGGTATCGGCGAACTCGACCAAGAGATTATCGGAGTCGGCATACCCGAAAATCTCCAATTTTCCGCCGTTGCTCATCGCCTGAACCGCGTTGCGGATGATGTTGTAAAACGCCTGCTTGAGCTGAGAAGCGTCCCCGGAAACCGGCGGCAGTTTCTCCGCGCCCCAGGTGCAGTTCACCGTCACCTGCCGCGCTTCGATCTCCGGGCGCATGAAGTTGAGCACATCGACGATCAAACTCTTGACGTCGACCGGAGCAAACTTCGGCTCTCCCGGCCGGATCGCCGTCAGAAAACCGTGGATGATGCTGTCGAGCCGCTCGACCTCCCCTTTGCAGCTGCGCACCATCTCGGCCATCTCTTCCGGAGGAATCTCCACCTTGCCGCTGAACGAACGCTCCAGAAGCTGAAGGTTCAGATAGAGGCTGTTGAGCGGATTGCCGATCTCATGCGCCACCCCTGCAGCCAGAAGCGAAACGGCGGAGGCGGTCTCCCGCTCCAGCTCGGACATGGTGCGGTTGCGGCTCTCCGTCACATCGCGGATGATCGCCGCCGCCAGTCCGGCATCCTCCGGAAACGGCACCAGGTAGAACTGAATGAACCGCCGGACCGGGTAGAGAATCTCCACCTCCTGCCGGGCCACCCGGGTCCACTCCTCCTCATCTTCGCGGAGAATGCGCCGCCAGTCCACCCCCTGCAGCAGCTGGGAAACCCGCAGATGCGAAAGGTCTTCCGGCAAGGCGAGCAGCTCCTTCGCCGCGCGGTTGAAATAACGGATTTTCAACCGCCGGTCCACGACCAGAATTCCCTCTTCCACCGCATTGAACACCGTTTCGAAAAATCCGCGTTCCCGGGCGAGGCGCAGGATGTAGGCCTGACGGCTGTTGGCATCGAGATCGTCGAGCCGTTCACTGAAACGATCCAGAAAATTTTTATTGACGCCCATTGCATTCTCTCCATATCGTGTCATTAATATACAATAGCACAATGCAACCTGAAACTCAACCCCGGAGGTTCCCATGGCGTGGCTCTCCTGCCGCCTGCTCCCGCTTCTCACCCTTGCCGCCATCTGTTCCGCGGCGGAACTGCCGCCGATTCTCGACATCGACGCGGGGCGGGAACAGCCCCGGATTCAGGAGACCGGCAGTCTGCTCGCCATCGACGCTCCTGGGACCGACAACCGCGCCGGCACTCCGCCCGGCATGCTCGCCGCCCGGCTGGCGGAAAACGACAAAATCTTCCGCTGGAGCCCCTCCCCCGCGGCCTCGCGAATCACCGGCGGAGCCGCTCTCGCGGCGGCGGCGCTGTCGCCGGATGAAAGTGTGCTGGTCATCGCGGAAACGGTCGGCGCTCCGGCAGGTCCGAATTCGACCCGCCTGCTCTATTTCAATGTGCTCAACGGCAAACTGATCAATGCCAAACTGCTGGAGGGGCGCCGCCTCGCCAGTCTGGAGTTCGCCGGATATGACCGGCTGCTGGCAATCGAAGCGCCACAGCCGGAACTCAACCGCCCGGAACGGCTGCTGCTCTTCGACCCGGCGGACCCGGCAGATCTCCTGGAATCGGCGCCGGCGGAAACCCCGATTCTCTCCGTCGTTTCGGACGGCACCCGCACCTGGTACAGCTGCCGTGGGAATCCCTATTTTCTGCGATTGGAAAACGGCGCGTTTCAGGCCGCACCGCAACGCCAGCGCACTCTGGTGCCCGATCCCCGTCTGGTGCTCACCGCCGACCGGAAGCATCTCCATCTCTTCGGCGCCGGGCGGGTTGAGTTCTACAAGCTCACCCTCCGGGGAGCGGAACTCGTCTCGTCAGTGGAACTTCCGGCGGCCGCGGTTCCGGAGTGGGGCGCCGCGGCCTCGGCCGACGGCAGCTGGCTGGTGCTGGGAGCGGCGAACCGTCCCGCCTGGCTGGTCGGCCGGAACACGGTCCGTCAACTGGCGGACAAATGCAGTGCCCTCGGCAGTCTTCTGCCGAACGGGGAGTTTCTTCTCGGCGTGCCGGTCAATGAATCGCTCGCCCTCTACCGGCTGCCGGAAAAGAGCACCCCGTCCGCAACCGTTTCCCCCCGCAAACTCAAACCGGTCAACCGGAACGACAACTTCCGCATATTCCCCCTCTCCGGAACCCGCCCGCGCGTATTGCAGATCGACCATCGCGGCAATTTGTGGCTGCTGGAAATCCGTCCGCGCCGCTGGGTCAAAACCGCGCTCTACACGGTCGAATAAACCGGTCAGTGAACGTCGAACAGCCGGCGGGTGAGTTCGATGTATTGCGAAACGGTGAGTTTGTCCGGCCGGATTTCCGTCGGCAGCTGGAGCGCCTCCAGAGCGGCCAGCGAACGCTCCCGCCCGTAGTTGGAGGAGAGCACCTTGCCGAGCTGTTTGCGCCTCTGGGCGAAGACGGTCTTCACCACGCCGGGCAGCAACCGGAGCACTTCCGGCTCCGGCGCGCGATCGTGAAGCCGGAAGGAGACCACCGCGGACTCCACTTCCGGCGGCGGGAAGAACACCTCCGGGGGCACAATTTTCTCAATTTTCACCTCATACCGGAGCTGGGTCCGCACCGAAAGCGCCCCGTACTCCTTCGAGCCGGGCGCGGCGGCAAGCCGCTCGCCCATCTCGCGCTGGAGCATGAAAAACATCTCCCGCGGCGGCTGCGGCAACTCGAGCATCCGGGCAATGAAGATCGTGCTGATCGAATACGGCAGATTGGCGATGGCCCGGAACGGCTCACCGGCCGGAAGCAGTTCCTGATAGCTGACCCGGCAGGCGTCCGCCTCGGTCAGGTGAAAGTTTTCCTGCGGCAGATTCTCCCGCAGATAACCGGCAATGCGGTGGTCGAATTCGACGGCGTACACCTGCGCGCCGGTTTTCAGCAGACGACGGGTCAGCGCGCCGAAGCCGGGACCGACTTCGAGGATGATCTCCCCCTTCTGCGGTTTCCCCAGCCGGACGATCGCATCGAGCAGATTCCCATCGAGCAGGAAATTCTGCCCGAGGCCGCGCCCCGGACGCATCCCGATCGATTCGAGCGCGGCAAGCAGCTGCTGTTTGTTCATCGCTCAATGCCCGCCGTGGCAACAGCATCCGCCGCCGCACTGATGGGTTCCGGCCGCCGGGCAGTCGTGGCGCGCGGCACAGGAGGCCGGACCGCTCTTCGTGACGGCGGCAAATACGCTCAACTGCTTCTCCATCTCCGATGAACCGCAGACGGGACAGGTTGCGGGCGAGTCGTAACGCGGCAGCAGAAGTTCGGCATCCTTACCGCACTTCCGGCAGTGAAATCGAAAAATCGGCATAACATCACCTCGATCTGAACCATTCAAAACCAGTCCGGTAATGTACACCCGAATCGGACGGAATTCCAGTAAAAAGCCCTCCGTCACAAGACAAAACGGCGGATTCCCCGGAGATTTCCGGAAGAACCCGCCGCCGATGCAATACCGCTCTACTTCAGGAAGAGCTCGATCACCGGCACGGTGGAGCCGGTCGGCAGCTGAACCGGCAGCTCCAGAATCAGCTCGCCTGTGCCGGCGGTCTGATGAAGCGCCTCCTCCTTCCGGGGACGAATCCGGATCTCACTGCCGTCAGCCAGCAGCTGCGCGTAACGGACCTTGTCGGCAAGGTTCGGCAGCGTGATGTGCTTGAAGGGCCATGCGAAGCAGTGCAGATAGAGACGGCGGGTTTCCGGATTCCAGGTGTAGCGGCAGTCCGGCGGGGCCGGGAACTCTTCCGGAGCGGCGCCGCAGCCGTAGATCGACCGGGAGTTGTACTTCATCCACTCGGCATATCCGGCGAGCCGGTCGAGCGCGCGCTGGTCGATGTAGCCGCGCGAAGTCGGGCCGACGTTCATCAGCAGATTTCCGTTGCGGGAAACGTGGTTGACCAGCATCTGAATGCACATTTCGACGCTCTTCCAGCTGGTTTCATCGCGATGGTAGCCCCAGGAGCCGGAGAAGGTCTGGCACCCCTCCCAGACCACCGGATTGCCCTCCTCGTCGGTCATGCCGCGGTCGGGAGTGAACTGTTCGGGAGTGACGATGTCGCCGGAACCGGGCAGATCGAGCCGGTTGTCGACGATGATATCCGGCTGCAGCGAACGGACCAGTCGAATCATTTTTTCCGACTCCCAGTCATCGCGCCCCTTGCCGCGGGACGGATACGAGAAGTCGAACCAGAGCACATCGATTTTGCCGTAGTTGGTCAGAAGTTCGGTCACCTGGTTGCGCATGTACTCCGCGTAGCGGTGCATGTCGCGCCCCTTGTTGAACTCGTCGTGATCGACCTTATCCCAGAGCGGATGAATCTGATCGATGGTGAAATCCGGATGGTGCCAGTCGATCAGCGAATAGTAGAAACCGACCCGCAGCCCCTCGGCGCGGAAGGCATCCACCACTTCCCGCAGCAGATCGCGTCCGGCCGGCGTGTTCGGCGCCTTGTAATCGGTGTATTTCGTATCCCACAGGCAGAATCCTTCATGATGTTTGGTGGTGATGACGAAATATTTCATCCCCGCCTCGCGCGCCGCCTTCGCCCACTGCTTCGGGTCGAAGAGATCCGGGTTGAAGAGATCGAAATAGACCTGATAGGTTTCGTTGTCGATCTTCTCGTTATGGCGCACCCACTCGTGCCGCGCCGGCATCGAATAGAGCCCCCAGTGGATAAACATGCCGAAACGATCGTGCGTGAACCAGGAGGTGTCTCCCTTGCCGTAGTTGCCCATTCTTCCATCCTTTCCAGTCGTTGAGTTCGGGAATTGTTTTAAAGATAGCGCCGCCTGTCCTCCGATGCAACTTCCGGCCTATGAATAAAAATTTATAAAATATGAAGAAAATCACACAAGGCGGTTGCATTCCTGCGGGGAGAAACTATATTTATCGAAACTTAATTCAAGTTTCCATATGAATGAAATCACAAAATCCATCTGGAATACCGGTGTCCCGATCCGAATCGACGCCATCCGCACCGCCCAGCTCTACAACGTCTGGGGCCCCTGCCTGCTCGGCGGCCCGTACTGGCGGCTCTACCTCCATTCGGCGCCCGGGGCCGGCATCCTCATCCGCCGGAAGCACGTGGAGTTCCTGCCGGGGAAAATCTATCTGATTCCCCCTCACTGCTCACTCGGTACCTGGTGTGACAATCCGGAGACACGGCAGTTTTATCTCCACTTCGAAATGCGTCAGTTCGGCGGCGCCCCCGGGTTTCTCTATCATGAACTGGAGTGTACGCCTTTGCTGCAGGAGCTGGCGGACCGGGCACGCAACGCGGGGGATCTGTTCCGCGAGACGGCGGCAGTCGCCCTGGCCGCCGCCGCCGTCACGGAACTGCCCCGGGAAATCCTGACGGAATTTCACCGCGATCACCGGATGGACCGGATGATCGATTTCATCCACGACCGGTTCCGCTCGCCGCTGAGCATTGAGAAGATGGCCGCGGAGTGCGGCATGGGGGTGAACTGCTTCATCCGCCGCTTCCGGGAATGCACGGGCTGTACGCCCTATCAATACCTCACCCAGGTTCGATATGCCGCGGCGGCCCGGATGCTGGAGAACGATCTTCTTTCCATCGACGAAATCTGTGCGGAGGTGGGGATTCCGGACCGGTTTCATTTCTCCCGTACCTTCAAACGGCTCTATGGTCACACCCCGGCTGCCTACCGCAAGGCAGCGCGAACTGGATGATTTTTCATGGAAAATCCTCCGCCGCTCTATTGACTATTTTCATTGCCGCGTTATGTTAAAGCAGAAAGAAACCGTTTCAAACCAACAGGAGCGAGGTTGCAAATGTATTACACCGGATTTGCAGACGAAGCGTCGGCCGGTCTGGCCGGGCAGATCAAGGCGACGAAGGAACTCGGCTGGCAGTATATCGAATCGCGGGCGATCGATGGAGTGAACATCCACGATCTGTCGGATGAAGCGTTCGACCGTGCGGCCGGGATGCTGGAGGATTCCGGCGTCAAAATCAACTGCTTCGGAAGCGCGGTGGCGAACTGGAGCTGGAGCGCGCTCAAGGAGGAGGACTTCCAGAAGACGACCGAACAGCTCCGCCGGGCGATCACCCGGATGAAGCGGCTCAACTGTACCATGCTGCGCGGCATGAGCTTCAAGGCGGAGTGGAACCGGCCCGCCTTCGATCCGGAAGTGGAGAAAAATGTCTTCCGCAAGGTGAATGAACTGGTCCGCATGTGCGAAGAGGCCGGCGTGCTTTATTTGCATGAGAACTGCAACAACTACGGCGGCATGTCGTGGAAACACACGTTGAAGCTGCTCGACCACGTCAAATCGCCGAACTTCAAGCTGGTCTTCGACACCGGCAATCCGGTGATCAACTTTGACCGGAGCAACGGCGATGCGCTGGAGCATGTCCAGAGCTCGTGGGAGTTCTACAAGCATGTGAAGGAGTTCATCTACTACGTTCACATCAAGGATGCGAAGTTCATCGGCCGCGGCGATAACGGCTTTGCCAAGGCGGAGTTCACCTTCCCCGGCGAAGGCGAAGGGGATGTGGCGCGCATTGTCGAGGATCTGATCCGGAACGGCTACGACGGCGGCTTCTCGATGGAACCGCACATGAAGCTGGTGTTCCACGAATCGACGCCGGCGGAAAGTGCCGCGGCGGAACGGTACCAGAACTACGTGGAATACGGGCGTCGTTTCATGAAGCTCGTAGACGACATCAAGGCGAAGTGCGGCAAATAATCTGCTTTTGCCAGTTGAAAAGAAGCGTCCGGCGAAAACCGGGCGCTTTTTTTCTGGAAAAATGAAGATGGCATAACTGCAAATAGAGAGCGTGAAAAATTAATCGAATCTTTCCGATCCGGGAGCGTTTTCACATCGATTTTCAATTCAACATTACTTTTGAGGAAATATTTTTTGATAGTTTTCGGAAAATAGAAAACAGTTTTCTTCAAAAATTTTTTCAGGGAAATTTTTTTTTTAAAATGGTAAAAAATTTCCTTGACTTTCCTGAAAAATGATTCATAATTAATATAGGAAACAGTTTTCTAGAATTGCAATAACAGGAATCAGACAATGATATTAAAGGAAATTGCAGCGGAAATCGGTGTTTCGCCGTCGACCGTCAGTCGGGTATTGAATGGCTGCGATAAAAATTTCACGGTAAAACCGGAGTTGCGCAAACGTATATTGGATCGAGTTGCTGAACGCGATTACCGTCCCAATCCCATGTATCAGGCAATGCGAAAGAAAACCAACCGCCAAATCGCAATCTTCCTGCCCAACTATCTGGAAACTTCTCTCGAAGGAGAAATCAGTTCCGGCGTGGATGCGCTGAATCAAAGCCTGTTTGAACAAGGATTCAGCTTTCACTATCTGGTTCGTCCGCTGGAACAACGCGCCACCTATGGAATGCCACAATGGAAGGTTGCCGGCGCAGTCGCCGTGGACGTTCGCCAAAGTAAACTGGTTTGCGAACTAGACGAAAGCGGTCTGCCTTACGTTGTGCTCAACGGGCTCGCCGGTCCACATGGTTGTGCAGTCCAGGCCGATGATGCCGGCAATATGAACTGCGCCATGAATTACCTGTATGAACTTGGCCATCGTAGAATCGCTTACCTGAATCCCTACCGAGACCCGAGTTTGATTCCAATCAGTTTTGCCGAACAGCACTACAGTGTAATCCGTCGTACCGCGGCCTATTTTGACTTCTGCCTTTCCCACGGCTTGCCAATGCTGGAGAGTGCCAAAGACTGCAATGTAACAGTGGAAGACGCCGTCACAGAAGGCATAGCACGCAACTTCACCGCCTACGTCGCCTATTCGTTCAGCATGTATATGGAGCTTTGTTACTGTCTTCACACAAGAAATTTGCGTATTCCGCAGGATGTAAGTGTGGTTGCCTTCAACAATCCGCCACTCGCCCGGTTCGCCGCTCCGCCAGCCACCTGCGTGGAAATTCCTTTCCAGTCAATGGGAATTGAGGCGGGCAGAATGCTGCTCCACAAACTGGAGTACCCTGATACCGTTCCCGGCGAGGTAAAGATGCTTCCCGGCAAACTGGTACTCCGCGATTCCGCCGCCCCTGTCAAACAACCCTGAAAAAAAATGCACCATCAAAATAGAACTCAAGGAGTGCCTCAACATGAGTAAAAAAATTTTTCGAATGGCAATTTTATTCGGATTTTTTAAATTTCTAACCGTAATTACTGTCGCAGCACCACCAGAGGTCGACACAGTCGGCAGATTCCGGTTCGGGGAACTCTCCTTCACACCGACCGCGATCTTCCGGCCCGGCTGGAACGTTGCCCGCATTCAGCCTGCGACGACCGTCCGCAGCGGCGACGGAAGCCTCTCCGCCAGCCACGAGGTCAGCGCCTCCGGCAAGAAAGCCGGCACACTTCACTGGTCGCTCCGCTCGGTGCTCCCCGACAGTCTGTCCGGGAAATGGGAGTTTGCCCTCTCCGCACCGAATATCGACCACCGTTACGTCGATATGGAGATTCCCGCGGATCTCGCAGAAAAATTTCACTTTACCGGTAGCAATGGAAAACGGGAAACCGTCACATTGACCAGCAAATTGTGGAAAAAAACCGGAACAATCCGGCAACTGGTACTCCCCCTCGCCAATGGAGTGGAATACCTCTTTCAGGTCGACGGTGAGGTTTACCTCACGATTCAGGACAACCGGAGCTGGAACCGGGACGGCGGTTTCTCCATCCGATTCGAACAGGAGAAAAACAGCGGCTTCTCCCTGCAGATCGACCGGCTTTTGCCGAAAACCTTTCCGGTCGACATCAGCGGCGTGACCAACCGCACCTTCGCGGACCCCAAGGCTGGAGACGGGAAAGGCGGCTGGACCGACCAAGGCCCGGGCAACGACATGAGCGTCTTTGATGTCAAATCTTTGAAATACAAAGAAATTCCATTTTCCATCGTCGACGAGAAGAAAACCGGCAAAACCGGCGTCATCGTGGTCGCAGGCCCGGTGCGCAACATGGCTCCGGCGGAAATCACCCTGCCGCTTCCGGCGGGATTGAAGGTGCGCGGCTTCTCTCTGCTGCACGCCTCCGGCTGGGTCGAAACCAACCGGATCGGCGAGGTGATCGTGCGGTACGCCGACACCGGTACGGAAACCATTCCGATCACCGGCGGTGTCGACGTCGGCAACTGGTGGGTGGCGGGCGATTTCGGCAATGGAAAAATCGCCTGGTCCTCCCGCAATGCCATGCGAACCGTCGGCCTCTATGCATCAAGTTTCGCGCTGCATGGATCCGAACCGGTGGCCCTGACCTTCCGCATCGTGCATCCCGAGGCGATCTGGCTGATCGCCGGTGTCACGCTCTCCGAACGGCCGATGCTGCTGCCGAAACATGTCGCCCGTCCGGTCATCGGAAAGGCGGACAAAGAGTGGCAGCCGGTCAAATTCGAACGGCGGGTCACGCCGGGCAGCGCGCTGGATTTCACCTCAATCGCGATCACCCACAAGCCGGCGGGGCGCTACGGCCATGCGAAAATCAGCCCCGACGGCAGAATTGTGTTTGAGAAGGCTCCGGAAAAACGTCTGCGTCTCTCCGGCGTAAATCTCTGCGAAACAGCGCTTTTTCTGTCAAAAGAAGAGGCGGAAAAACTGGCAGGGTTCCTCGCGGCACAGGGGATCAACGCCGTGCGTTATCATCATCACGACAACGGACTGACCGATCCGAAATCCGCAGACTCCACCACCCTCAACAAGGCGAATCTCGACAAGCTGGACTACCTGACGGCAAAACTCAAGGAACAGGGGATCTACCTGACCTTCGACATCTACACGTCGCGCAAACTTCGCCCCGGCGACAATCTGGAGGTGTTCCGCCGCTACCCCGGCTACCTCGAAAAAACCGGCCATACCGGAGCGAAAAATGCGTTTCTCTTCTGTGACGACGCCTTCGAAAACTGGAAGAATTTCGCCCGCAACTGGCTGACTCACAAGAATCCTTATACCGGTCTGTCGCTGGCGGAAGACCCGGCGGTGGTTTTCGTCAACCTCAGCAACGAAGACACCATCGGCAACAGCTGGAACCACACCCCCGGCAGCATCCTGCAGCGTTTCCTCGCCGATGAATACGCGAAGTACTGCCGGAAACATCCGGGCTTGAATCCGGCCCCCTCGCCCGGCAACCGCGACTACATGCACTTTCTCTATGCGCAGGCCCGCAACCGGTCACAGCAGATGATGGACTTCCTGCGCAACGAACTCGGCGCCCGTTTTCTGATGACCGGTGCAAACAACGGCGGAGATCTCGCCAGCACCTGGCTGCGCGACACGTTCGATGTGGTCGACGATCACATCTACCAGGATCATCCGATGTTTCCGGAAAAATCCTGGGGGCTGCCGATGGCGTTCAGCCAGAGCTGCGTAATCGGCGGACACGGCTGGGTCCCGCTGAATCTGCTGCGCGGCCGCATCTACGGCAAACCCTTCTACATCACCGAAGTGGACTTCTGTTCGCCGAACATCCACCGCGCCGAAGAGGGGCCGCTGATGGGCGCGTACTGCGCGCTGCAGGATATCGACGGCTTCTTCCGGTTCAACTTCTCCAGTTCGAACTGGCGCCTGACGGGGAAGCAGAAACGTATCGTTGTCTTCGAATCAGTTCAAGACCCGGTTAAACAGCTCAGCGACCGGATCACCGCGGCACTGTTTGTGCGCGGAGACGTACGACCGTCTCCTGTTCGAGTTAGCTACACGATCCCGCGCGACCTCTTTACTTGTCGGGAGGATTACGGCTTCCCGGCACTGAACACCTCAGGGCTGATTAATCAGATTGGGGCGGTATTCGATGATCGCCCGGTTCCAGGTGTGATGGATCACAAGCACATGACCGACCGCCGCGCATTGGAAAACTTCAAACGTTACAAGGCGACACAAGTGGCAGACAGCGTAACCGGTGAAATCCGAATTGCACCGGAGAAAAAGACGCTTCAAATTTCGACACCGCGTTCGGCAGTGGTCACACTGCCGCGGAACACGGATGTCAACGGCATGCTCACCGTAAAGGACTCCGACACCTTCCAGACATTCGCCGTTATCTCTTTAGATGGGAAAGAGTTGCGAATCAGCGACTCCATGGTGGTGTTGCAGTCGACCGACGTGGAAACGCTGGGGATCCGCTTCGCCGATCAGGATCGCCGCCGGGTCGAGGCGACCGGAGACGGCGGCCTGCTGCTGCGGCACGGAACGGCGGAACTGTCGTTCGCGACCGACGGACCGCGCCGGGTGACGGCGGTGGATTTTCAGGGGGACGAACTCGGCGAAATTCCGGCGCAGTGGAAAGCGGGACGACTCACCTTCCCGGCGGATAATTTCAAATATCCGGGCGGCATCGCCGGATACCACATCACCCGGCAGGCCAGGAACGGAAAATGAAGGTACTCCATATTTTCCCGCTGCTGCTTCTTCTGCTGAACGCCGCAGCACAGACAGATGATTTGGAAAAGGGGCAGAATATGAAACACACTTCCGCCGCAGTAACCTGCCTTAGAGTTCCGAACGATTACCTGACACATCGCTGCCCGCCGGAGAACGGCGAGACACTGGTATTCGACACGGCAAAGCAGCTTACCGCAGCCGGTGCGTGGTGCGGGGAAACTGATTTTTCCCTGCACTTCACCTTCGGCTGGAATGGGCAGGGACTCTGTTTCTTCTTCGACGTGAAGGACTCCGACGTGGTCAACGAGAAAGAGAAAAACGTCGACCTGTGGATGCAGGACAGTGTGGAGCTGTTTCTTGCAGCTCCGAAGGGGCGGCAATTCGGCAACGACATGCTGGCGTTTGAACGGTTACAGTTGATTCTGTCGCCGCCGGACCCGGCGGGAAAAATCCGCAGCTTCACCCTTTATGACAGCGCCTACGGGCCGGATATTCCTTTCCGTGCCTCCGGAGAACGTACCGACGACGGGTACCGGATCCGGCTGCTGATTCCCCACCATGCGTTCGGCAACTACGATCTTCCACGCGAAAAGTTGTTCCGGATGCAGATCAGTTGCAACGACTACGATCGTCGAGACGGCGATGTACTGCCGCCCCGCAAAGTCACGCTCGGACATGCGGTGCAACCCAGTGCCTCCGCAGAGGATTATCCACTCTTCCGGCTTTGTCGTGATCAGGCGGACAATCCGAATCCTTCACTCGCCACCCGCTGGAGTCCTCAACTACCACGCCTCAGTGAAGGAGACACCCTCAGAATAAGGCCGGAACTGCCGGAATTTCTAGATCGCGCACACCTCTCGATCCAAGATCTTTCCGGCCAGGAAGTGCAACGGATTGAGATATTCCCGACAACCGAAGTACTCGAAGTGAAACATATATCAAAACTCGACTCTGTCGGGCTGCGCTTTCTCTTCACCGGTTACGCGGGAGGGCATGCCCGCGGCACGGTGGAGCGCTCCGGGGTACAGATCGCCGGGCTGCTTCGGAAAATCGGCGCAGTCCGCTGGTCGGAGCTGTCGCCGTGGCGTGCGGCGGAGTATCTGAAGCTGATCTCTGCGATCGAATTTCTACGCCTCGCCGCAACCCCCGGCAGTCTGAACAGCAATCGGCTGGCCGATGCAACCGACGAATGTGAAGCTCGACTTGCAATTCTGGAAGATCGCCCTCTTCCGTCTGACCTGCCGGAAAAATACCGCTGTCTGGAACTCCAGCGCAATTTTTCCGCTCAGCTCAACATCGCCTTCAGCCGTGGCGGCCGCCCGAACGAACGGATTTTCTCAGCCATCTCTCTGCCCTGGGGCAACCTTCCCTGCATCAACGCCGAACGCTACAGTTGCGACAGCGTCACTGAGGCGGAAAAACTGATTGAAGAGCTGACGGCATACTGCACAGCCTTCCCCGCCCCCGAAATCGCTGGAGCTGAGCGCGTGTACGCGGGACGTGGTCATCTGCTCAGCGACGGGCTGCGGAGCGATATGGAACCTGCCAGACTGTTGTCGTTCTACGCCTCCAGCCGCCCCCGTCACGTTTTTCGGATGACGCCGGAAGAGGCGTTCCATCACCCGGTCGATGCCGTGATCGTGATGCCGGATGCCCCGGAATCGATGAAGAAACAGCTCCTTGACTTCGCTTCGAAACGGGGGCTACCGTTGATTCCGTTCGCAGAGAAGAACCGTTTCAGACACAGCCTGATCGCAGGCACACCCGACTATCCGGAAATCGCCTGGTTCTGGCACAGCCGTAACGGCGTCCCCAATGATTTTCTGATTGTGCGCCGAGGTACAGAGGTAATCCGTTGCGGTTTCGACAATCGGGAACTGGGGAAATGCTTTATAGAATTCATCCTTGCCGGAAAACCGCTGACCCGGGAAACGGCTGCACATTTTGCTCAACTGCGGGGAGCGGCAATGCCCCAACCGCGTCCGGAGGACACCGTGGCCGCCAGCAAACTGCGTACCGGAGACGTTCACACGCACACCATCTTCTCCGATGGCCAGTCCACGCCGGCCGGATTGCTGGCAGAAGCGCCCGCCGCCGGGCTTGACTTTTTGGTGATCAGCGACCATGATGAAGTCACAGGTGCGCTGCGGTTGCAACAAAACTTGCGGCAAAGCAGGTGTGGCCTGTGGGTGTTCGCCGGGCAGGAGATCACAATGACGCCGCGCTACCACCTCAATGTCTATCCGATTTCTCATCGGATAGACGATCGCTTTTCGTGGAAATCAATCCGAAAACAGGCCGATGTGGCGGGAGCGGTCGTCCAGCTCAACCACCCGATGACATACGGGACCGGGTTTTCAGAGCTCTGGTACGGCGATATTTCCCGTGCCGGACTCGATGCAATCGAACGTCGAACAGAATATCTGGAAAAATGGCGCCGGACAGCTGACGGAAAAGTTCCTGCAGTGACAGGCAGCACCGACACTCATCAGGGAATTTTCGGCTATTACAGCGCCACGGTAGTTTTGACAGACAACTTTTCCAGCGAGGCATTGGCGGAGGCAATCCGAGCCGGGCGCGCTGCGATGATTGATCCATTCCTGCCGGAACTTGCGTGTGGAGATCCTGTCATCTGCCGTGCAGTCACTGCGGCGCTGCTTGATCCTGCATCACCGGAGCGTTTCGCCAGCCGCCTGAAAGCCGCCCTGAAAAATTTTGACGCCATCGGACTGATCCGAAATTCAGAGACAATTCCTGCGCCCTATCCTCCGACATCGCCCCGGCCGCAGGAAAGCTTTAATCTGGAAGAACGAAACAACATGAAACTCCGATAAAACAGTATGGGAAAGGATACAAGAGTCATGAACAGTCATAATACCTTCCACCCGCCGGGATTCGAACGCCATCCGGGCAGCCAATGCCGTGCCTCTTCCTCCATCCAATCCGGTATCAGGTCAGCAATAACAGCTTGAAGGGAGAGAAGAATCAGAACAAAAAATAAAACTGTTCAGAAACGAAATTGAATTCGCAGACAACGGAGAAGAAAAATGCGCAATCCTCAGAAAAAAACACTCGCCGGCAACGGAAAAATTTCGATTCGACACGGGATTTTCACTCTTATCGAACTCCTTATCGTGATAGCGATCATCGCAATTCTGGCCTCCATGCTGCTGCCCGCCCTGAATCAGGCCCGGGAAAAAGCCCGGGCGACCCAATGCGTCAACAGTCTCAAACAGTGCAGTACGGCGATCACGTTTTACGCCGACACCTACCAGGACTACATCCCTTCTGCCAGCACCACCTCGTGGGGCAGCTGGGCGCACAGCTATCTGGTGGAGAGTGGAATTCTCTCCGGAAAATACGCGGCTTACCAAAACTACCGCTGCCCTGCCGGCCCCTGGGAGGACAACATCTCCGGCTTCGCGGAGTGGCAGCTTTACGCCTGCCAGGTCTACGGCATGAATCCCTATCTCGCCGGATATTGGAATAGTACAACCCCTTGCAAACGGAGTCGAATCGGTACCAGAGAAGCGACCTTCATGGGACCGCGCGGCTCGCTGAGCAACACCATTCTGATCGCTGACAGCGGCTACAGCACTGGCCGCCAGTACAACATCCTCGGCACGGCGTCGTGCAGTGTATTTCTGCGACACGCCAACCGCGGCAACGCCGCATTCTGCGACGGCTCTGTCCGGAGCCAAGGAGCAGGAGAATTCATCAAAAATTCAAAATGTGAATGGGTTTTTGGAATCAATGGCGTCAAGATCCAATAATCATGTTTTTACAGCGGAGAAGTTGGAACCACGATAAATTCAACTTCTCCTCCCCTGGGAAAATCCCTCTAAACAATATATTTTCAAAGATTGAACGAACAAGTCCAAGTCTTAACGAAAAAAAAGAATCTTTGACTAATTCTTTCAAACAAATAAGGTTACAAGTTCCATTTTATTCAGCCATACCCACTCCGACTCAGGCATATAAAAAAAGAAGCGCCCCTTCGTGTTGCGAAGAGACGCTTCTTTTTCCCAGCAAACGATTTTGTCAACCGGAGGGATTCCCCGCCGTCAAAGACGGACGGCAACTCCATTTTCCTTCAGATACCGCTTGAGCGCAGGAATCTCAATCAGACGGAAGTGGAACACCGACGCCGCCAGCAGGATCGTCGCCCCCGCTTTCACCGCTGCAAGAAAATCCTCCATCTTCCCCGCACCTCCCGAGGCCACAATCTGCGCCCGGCACGCCCCGGCCATCGCCCGGATCACCGGCAGATCGTAACCGGTTCTGGCTCCGTCACCCGCCTTGCTGGTGGGCAGGATCACCGGCACGCCCGAGTCATCCATCCGCTTCGCCCATTCCAGCGCGTCACAGCCGGTCGCGGTACGGCCGCCGTCAATGTAAACTTCGTATCCGGAAGGAAGCGCCGGATTGACGTCGACGTCGATCGCCACCGTCACCTTGTCCGCACCGAACTCGCGAATCAGTTCCGGAATCAGTTCCGGGCGGCGATAGGCGGCACTGCTGATCGAAACCTTGTCCGCCCCGGCCTCCAGCACCGCCGCCGCGGCTTTGACGTCGCCAATGCCTCCCCCCACCGTGAAAGGCACCGTGCAAACCTTCGCCACGTCGCGAACCACGCGAACCAGCGTCGGCCGGTTCTCCACCGTCGCGGTAATATCGAGCATCGCCAGTGCATCAGCCCCGGCGGCGCAATAGGCCTGCGCACACTCCACCGGGTCGCCCGCATCGGCAATATCGACAAAATGGACCCCTTTCACCACCCTGCCGTTCTGCATATCCAGACAGGGCATAATCGAAACCATATCAGCCATTCTCTCTGTTCTCCCTGATTTAAAACAACTCTTTACGGCGTTTCCGCACCTCTGCAACGGCCAGAGCCGTCAATTTGAGCAGCTCCGTATCGCGAGCCTCCGGCGAAAGCTTGAGAAACGCCCCCATAATCCGGTTCTCCTCCGCCGTCAGGCTGGAATAGGAGGAAGGCTCGTCACAGCCCGCCGCCGCAATCATCGCCTCCGTCGCCTGCTGCTGCAGCTCCGGCGGAAGCACATCGAACTCATCCAGCAACACCTTCTGGTCGCTGAACATTTCCACCAGCTCATGGTGGCGCCGGTAGGCCGGCCCAATCCGCGGCGGCGGCTCCCGTTCCGGCTCCGGACCGACCAGGAACGGCTTGAGCGCCGGGTAGATCTTATCCCACGTTTCACTGCGGGCGCGCCGGGTCTTCCGGTCGATGAAGCGGCGCAGGAGTTCGATTCTCACCCCGGTCACCCGGGACAGTTCGTTGAGCGACAACGCCGCGGCACAGCTTTCAAATGCGCGCGCAATGTCGTCGCTGATTTTCTTTACAGAAGGTTTCTCTTCAGGCTGCCGGGAATTCATTTCCATCTCTCATTCCAATTCAAATTGTTGATCCAGTTGCGCGGCTTTCCGGAACAGTTCCCGGAACTCCTCTTCGCTGTACTGGTAGCGCGTCTGCAGGTAACTCACGATCTTACGACAGTTGTCCGCATCCGAGATTTGCAACGTCTCAATTGTTCCATCCACCAGAATGACATTGATCGACCCGGCATGGTTGAACGGCCAGTCGATCAAAAGCGGCAACCGGGGATTCGATTTCTTCGTGTATCCGTTGAAGTACAGATAGGAGCAGTTGTCAAACGAAAACTCCTCCGCATCCTTTGCCGCTTCATCCTCGCTGCCGGGGCAGACCAGCGCCGCCGGCGAAAGTCCGCAGGAGAACAACTCCTTCAGCCCGCCGATTCCCGCCTGCGCCGGAAACGCCCCGCCGTGTGCCGCGGCATATTTCATCAACGCGTTCCGGACGGCCTCCAGACCGCCGCGGCACTGCTGCAGCTGCTGCTCCGCCTGAATCGAGCTCCGACGGCTGTCAAACTGTTCGCCAAGCGCGGCAACCGCGGTGAAGACCGGCAAAGCAATCTCGCTGAGAAATTCAATCTGGTTGAAATCCACCGTCGCATGAGCGACCGTGGAGAATCCGTCCGGCTCCCGACGGGTCACCGCCAGTCCGGCCGGCGGCAGACTGGAGTCAAACGCAATCGTGTCGTCAAACTGGCGGTTCAATGCGGCGGCAAAAAATCCGAAGAGCGGCGCCCCCACATAGAAGAAACCGGTTCCCTCGACCGGAAGGCCTTCGGCCAGCTCCTGAAACTCCGGCGTTTCCACCAGTCTGCCGGCGGAACTCATCTTCTCCAGCGTCTCTTCGCCCAGCATGGCAAACAGCATGGAATTATCCCATAACAGCTGCAACTTCAACTCCGGATATCCCGGAACCGGCCCCGGAACGATGGAATTCTCCGTCACCTTCGTGCCCGGCAGCAGCCGCGTCAGTTTCCCCAGCTGTTGAAAGAGAAAGCGTTCCCGGTCATTGAGCACCAACAGAGCGTGAACCCCCTGCAGCGTCTCCGGGTCGGCGTCGTCATCCAGAAACAGCACGACACCGATCTCCCCCGACACGGACTGAAGCAGTTTTTTCAGCGGCATGTTCAACATCGTCCGCGAGAGCCGGTCCATATCACCGGCGCTGCGGTCGGTACGGCACAACGCCTGCCAGACCGCGTCCGGATGGAGTTCGAAGTCCGCGGCGAACGCGGTTCCGACCGGCAGGGCCTCAAACTCCGGGCGCAACGGCCGGTTCGTTTTTCCGTCGAGGGCCCAGAGCGCCCCTTCCGCGCCCGATTTATGCAGAAGCACGCTGCGGTTGGTGAAAAGCCGGGCACGGCCGTTCTCATCGTTCCGAAACACCTGTGAGCTTCTGCCGTATCCTTCAAGTTCATCGATTCCGGAAAGGTGCCAGCCGATCTCAAACGCGGCGGAGAACAGCACAAAAGGATCGCGAATCTCCCGCGGCAGGTCGGACTGTGCGATCATCGTCGTCAGGCGGCTGCCGTCCCGCTCCAGCCCCTCAATGAGATAACGCGGATTGGAAATCATAAAATAACTGCCACCGGAATCGAGCCGGGAGGCAATCCGGTCAAAGGTCCGGCAATCTTTCTCCGAAGCTCCGGAATCCATTCGACAGCCGCTGGCCAGGCACACCAGCAGCAGGGCGGACAGCAAAATGGACAGCTTGCAATTCATCGCACGAAATTCCTCTCTTGTTCTTCTCCACTAAATATAAGAGAGAAATAGCGTCGCCGCAACCCCGCAACCCCTGTTTTTTTCAATTTTTGTCGAAGGAGCCGGTTTCCAGAAAGCGGAGGGTCAGGTGCCGCGCCTCCGGTCGGTTCATGATGAACGCATGCCCGGAGTCAATCACCACGTGCGCCCGCTCCCCCCGCAGGTGGGTGGAGGAGAGCGAAACCTTGTTGTCGAAGCGGCCGGCAATGATGCCGATCTCATACCCCTCCGGCACCGGCAGATCGTGGACCGCCGCCTCCGGGCGGTCGGCCAGATCCGGCAGCGGGCGAACCAGAAAGGGCGACGGGGCAAAATGTTCCACCCACGCCGTCGCAACCGCCGAACCATGGTGGGGCGGCGCCAGCATGACGATGCGGTGCACCATTCCCCCTCGACCGGTTGCGGCAAGTTCCGCGAGCGCAACCCGGGCCAGCAGTCCGCCCATGCTGTGCGTGACCAGATCGATCTGCGGCATTTCCCGGCGGCACAGAAAATCGGCGAGTTCCCGCCCGTGTTCCACGATGTGACGCCGGGTGGTCCGGTAGTCGTAAACCACCACCGGGCGCCCCTGACGGTTCAGCCAGAGAGCAAACTGCTTCATCACGATGCCGCGATGAAGCAGGCCGTGCACCAGAATGACGGGGATCCTGCCCGGCTCTCCGGGCAGGAATTCAATATGCCGCAGTCCGGCGGCGTAGCGGGCGAGCGAACGGATCATGTTCCCCTCTTCGATTAACGTTCCGGAACTCTGTAATATACATGGAATTCCGGAAAAGTCCACCCGAAAACCCGCCGCCGGACATTCACCGCCGTCAGGAGTGCACCACCGGCAGCCGGAGCGAGAAGGTGCTCCCCTCGCCGACCCGGCTCGACACCTCGGCACGGCCGCGATGAAGCTGCATGATATGCTTGACGATGGCCAGGCCGAGACCGGTGCCGCCCGCTTTGCGGCTGCGCGCCTTGTCCACCCGGTAGAACCGCTCGAAGAGCCGGGGGAGATGTTCGGCCGGGATGCCGCAGCCGTGGTCGATCACATCGATCACCGCCTCGTCGTTCTCCTCCCGCACCCGGACCTGAATCTCCCGGTTCTCTCCGCTGTGTTTGATCGCGTTGTCGATCAGGTTGAACACCGCCTGTTCCAGCAGTTGCACATCCGCCTCGATCTTCGGATCCGATTCCACGGTGCAGGTCAGCTTGATTCCGGCGGCCTCCGCCTTCGGCTGTGCCAGCTCCATCGCCGTACTGACCGGAAGCGCCGCTCCGACCACGGTGAAGTTGTACCCTTCGCCGACCGCGTGACACTCGAGCCTGGAAAGGCTCAGGATATCCTCCACCAGCGAGGTCAGCCGCTCGGAGTGCAGTTCGATGATCTGCATGAAGCGCGCCGCACTTTCCGGTTCTTCGATGGCCCCGTCGCGCAGAGTTTCCACCGCGCCGCGGATCACAGTCAGCGGGGTTTTGATTTCGTGCGAGACGTTGGCCACGAAGTCGCGGCGGAAATTCTCCAGCCGCCGCAGCTGGGTCAGATCGTAGATCACCAGCAGAATACCGCTCTGCGCTCCGGCCCAGGTGACCAGAGAGCCCCGGAGCCGCAGCTGAAGCGTCCCCTCCGGCAGGCGGACGGTGAATTCGGATTCCAGCGGCTTTTTCTCTTCGCGCAACTTGCGGATGAACTCGGAGATCTCGAGGTTGCGCACCACTCCGGTGATCGGGGAGCCGAGCGGATTATCCTTCAGATGAAACATCCGGCGCGCCGCGGTGTTGATGTCGATGACCTGCTCCTCCATATCCAGCACAATCACCCCTTCGGCAAGGGCGGCAAAGATGGCGTCACGCTCGCTCTTTTCACGGGAAATATCGTTGATCCGGGCCTTGAGCTCCTCCGTCATGCAGCTCACGCTTTCAGCCAGCTCGCGGATGGCGCCCCGTTCCGGAATTGGCAGCCGGGTGTCGAGCTCACCCGCGGCAATTTTCGCACTGGCCCGGCAGAGAGCCAGCACCGGGCGGCTGACCGTCCGGAAGATGATGTAACTCAGTCCGCCGGCGACCAGTGCGGTCAGGAGCACAGCGAAGATGATATCCATCCGCACCCGGCTCAGCATCCGGTCGATCTGATGGATGGAAAAGGCGGAGCGGAAAATATAGAGTGCATTGCCGATGCGCACCGGATACGCACAGTAGATCAGCCGCTGCCCCTGTGTGGAGCTGAAACGGACGATCGGCGAACTCGTCTTACCGTTCTGGAACGCCTCCAGGGCTCCGAGAATTTCGGGACGCATCGCGTGATTGTCCATCTGCGCCGGCTCCTCCTCGGAGTCCGCCAGCACCTTTCCATTGGCGTCGATCACGGTGATGCGGGACTTCACGGCGCCGCCCTCATCCCGGCAGAGCTTCTGCACTTCGTCCATCCGCCCCGCCTCGATCAGCGGCCGGGCGGCATAGGCGAGCAGTCTCGCCCGCCCCAGCAGCTCCGTCTCCGTCTGCTGAATGTAAAGCTCTTCAAAGGAGCTGAACTGGAGCCAGAAGAAGAAAAAAAGCACCACTGCCACCGGCAGAAAAATCAGCGGCCACGACTGGATGAATCCGTTTTTCATACCCCTCTCCTCACTCCTGAACAAACCGGTAGCCGACACCGCGGACCGTTTCAATCAAACTGCCATATTCCCCCAGCTTGCGGCGCAGACTGACCATCTGCACATCGATCGCACGCTCCGTCACGGGATAATCATCCCCCTTGACCTCGTTGACGATCTGCCCCCGGGTGTAGACCCACCCCGGACGGCGGGCGAGCAAATAGAGTATTTCAAACTCGGAAAAGGTAAGAACCAGCGGCTTCCCGTCGAGCAGAGCCTCCCGCGTGCCGCGGTTCATGGAAAGCGGCCCCCGCTTGAGCGTGGTTCCGGCCGCCTCCGACTCCAGATGGTTCACGCGGCGCAGAACCGAACGGATTCTGGCGATCAGCACTTTCGGGCTGAACGGCTTGGGCAGATAATCATCCGCCCCCATCTCCAGCCCGATGACGATATCGCTCTCTTCGGACTTCGCCGTCAGCATGATGATCGGAATCGCGCTGGTCCGCGGCTCGCTTCTGAGCTTCCGGCATACGGTAAGCCCATCGATCCCGGGCAGCATCAGATCCAGCAGAATCAGATCGGGGGCGAACTCCTGTGCGGCCGCCAGCGCGGTCTCCCCCGAATCACAACATCTGACGCGGTCGAACCCCTCTTTGTTGAGGTTGTACCGAATCAATTCCTGAATCGCCTCTTCGTCTTCGACGATCAGGATCTTCTCTTTGCCCATATTCACCTCCTTGATCTTCTGCCGGATAACATAGTCCGGCATTGTTCAATTCCGGTGCGTCGGTTGTTAGAATTCGGTTAGATTCACGCTTTCTTCACGCGGAACGCTCCGCCGGGCGCATCCTCGACCACGTAACCGAGACCGGCGATTTCGGCTCTCAGCCGGTCGCTCTCGGCAAAATTCTTCGCCTTGCGCGCTGCGGCCCGCGCCTCGGCCATCGCCATGACCTCCGCCGGAATCTCCACCGTCCGGACCCGGTCCGGTTCCAGGCATCCGGCGATCCGGTCGAACTTGCGGAAGGCGTCGAGAATTTTTGCCGCACCGGCGGCGGAAAGGGTTCCGGCATCGGCGAGCTTGTTGCCGGCCCGGAGCAGTTCAAACATGGCGGCAAACGCCTCCGACACGTTGAGGTCGTCGGCCATGGCGGCGGAAAACGCCTCCACCGCGGCCGCGACAGGCGCCTCCGCTTCCGAACCGTCGCCGGGGGCGGAAATCGAGCGCAGACGGTCGAAGAATTCGTCGAACCGCCCGAGCGTTTCCCGGGCCTGAGCGAGCGCCTCGAACGTGAAGTTGAGCTTCTTGCGATAGTGGGCGCCGAGGAGCACCCAGCGGATTTCACGCCCGCTCCACCCTTTCGCTTCGAGGTCGCGCAGCGTATAGAAGTTGCCGAGCGACTTGGACATCTTTTCGCCGTTGACCATCAGGTGGGCGCAGTGGAGCCAGTAGTTGACCCACTTCTTCCCGGAAGCCGCCTCGCTCTGGGCAATCTCGTCTTCGTGATGCGGGAACATGTTGTCGATGCCGCCGGTATGAATATCGAAAGAGTCCCCGAGATATTCGCTCGACATGGCGCTGCATTCGATGTGCCAGCCGGGGCGCCCCTTGCCCCAGGGGGACTCCCAGGCGACGTCGCCGTCAAGTTCATCCCACGCCTTCCAGAGGGCGAAGTCGGCGACGGAATCCTTTGCGTATTCGTCGTTCTTGATCCGGACGCCGGACCGCTGATTTTCCCGGTCGATCTTTGCAAGTTTGCCGTAATTCGGGAACTTGTCGATGGAGAAGTAGACCGAACCATCTTCCGCCCGGTATCCGAACCCCTTCTCCATCAGGATGGAGATCAGCCGGATCATCTGCGGAATATGATCGGTTGCGGCGGGATAGACCTCCGCCGGTTCGATGTTGAGAGTCTTGAGATCCTCGAAGAACGCCTGCTTGTACTTCTGCGTAAACTCCCGCAGCGGAATTCCAGCGGCGCGGGAGTCGCGGATGGTCTTGTCATCGACGTCGGTGAGGTTCATCACCTGCCGGACCCGGTAGCCGAAGAACTCCAGGGTGCGGCGGAGCAGATCCTCGAACATGTACGCGCGGAAATTGCCGATATGGGCATAATTGTAGACGGTCGGCCCGCAGGTGTACATGCGGACCTCGCCGGGATGAATCGACCGGAACGGTTCCACCCGGCGGTCCATCGTATTGAAGAACTGAAGCTCCATGAGATACTCCTGAAAATAAAAATTATGGATTCCGCACGGTTGCGGCTCCGTTGTTCCGATGACAGCAATCTCATATAATCTATCAGCAAAGCCCGAATTTACAAAAAAAATCAAAAAAAAAGTATAAAATCTCTCAAAAAAAATTTTACCTTTGCGAAAAGTAGAGCTATATTAGAAAACATCACCAGCGGAGAGATGGCTGAGTGGTCGAAGGCGACGGTCTCGAAAATCGTTATACCCTTCCGGGTATCGAGGGTTCGAATCCCTCTCTCTCCGCCATCTTTTTTTCGTTTCGATTTCTGAAAGCTTCTCTACGGCCCGTTGCCATACGTTACTGCGTTTTTCCGCTCGGAAATTTTGGGAAATTGGTAATTTTTCAACCTCTTCTCCTGCTGGAGCCATTCATCACAATTGTTTTTGAAGTTGAACAGAGATCGTGTCCGATATTTTGCACACATTTGTTCTGAGTGCTTGCTGATTTTCCCAGCGTGACACGAGACGACTGGAGCCAAAGTGTGTTTTCTTAACTTGAAGGATTGTGATATCAGACACAACCAAAGTCTATTTCGGAACTTGTAATCGGCAAACCGCGGGATATAGTAACGCAAAGACTTTTGCACCAATCTTTCCATAAAAAATGGTCCAAGCGGGGGAGAATCGCTCCGGAAAGGCTTATTCAAAGTGTCAGAAGTGTCCTCTTGTAAAAAAATAAATTCAATATATAAAAGTCTAGGGATAATTATTGGAGTAGGTGGACTTGGATTATCTTTTCTGAATTTTGCAATCAATTTAGCGGAGTATAATGCTGCATTAGAACTTATCCCTAAATAAAAGATGAAATCCAAGAAAATTATGCTATATTTGC